>Ga0082212_10009200_pt1 | contig 12762 bp, 12 predicted proteins | sample TergutNt197P3_FD_71548 | JGI IMG/M metagenome (GOLD analysis project Ga0082212, IMG submission 71548) | Neocapritermes taracua P3 segment gut microbial communities from Petit-Saut dam, French Guiana - Nt197 P3 | ecosystem: Host-associated > Arthropoda: Insects > Digestive system > Gut ... | reverse complement strand
TTTTCAGTAAAAAGAGTCAACCGCCTAAAACGCATTGGGGTCGCCAGTTACCTTTTCATAGGTACCTCGTAGTGCTTTCTTTTGTCCCTTGAATTGTTGTACAACCCCTTGCCGCTGCGCATCAAAGGCTTCAAAATCCACCTTGGCTTTAGCCAACTTCTTGTTATGCGATTTTACCTTGTGCTCTATTGGTCCACATATCACGGCTGCTATGAGGAGTGTTATCCCTATGGTTGGTATGGCAGCAATTACGCTTACTATGAGAACACCCCAAAAAAAGCAGCCAAGCGTTTTCGATTCTCCTGACGCTGCTAACTTTTTTTCGTCATAAGCCGATTTGCGTTGCACGTCAATTGGCATTCCTTCGAGCCAGCCCTTTGTTCCGTCGCCAGTTGCCCACAGTGAGTATTCCTTATCGTTATACTTATAGACGACGCGGTACAGTCCCAGAAAGACACGTACTATTTCATCCTTATCGATTCGGCTTCCACCGTCCATAGAAAAATTACGAGTGTCCTTGTCTTTCAATGACTCCTTTGCTTTTCTCTCAAGTAACCGTTCCATGTGAGTCTTGACATACGTCCAGCGGGATGTAGGGAGAACCCGATAACAGGGAGACGAATTGGCGGTGAAGCACTGGGGGGGATGCGGTCAAAGGAATACCGCTGTTGATGTTTTCTTTGGCGGCAATCTCGGCATTTTTTATGATCCCATCCATCACACAATCATTGCCACAGAACGTGCATTTGACATGCCCTTTCGCATTTTTCGGAATTTCCAACGAGGCTCCGCACCCATTGCAACGAAAGTTCTTGGCTACAATAGCTGTAACCGGTGTAGCCACGGCACTCGGTGCGGAAACAGAAGAGGAAAATGGATTGGCGGCAAATGGATTTGGCGGGAATAAACCGGGAATTTGTCCCGCTGTACCTTGGTGTCCGTCCGCTTCCATCGGCGTATCAGGACTGATGAGTCCCTGTGCAGCTAATTCTTTGAGTTGCTGCTCTGTAACGGGACCTTGTTTCTGGTTGTTCTGGTCAAAATAGAAAAAATTTGCCATGTTATTCGGGGAAAAGGGTGGAAGGTTTGCCGAGTCCGCCAACAAGACTGTCCTGCTCAAGACAGGAGCGATGCGTTCAAAAGATGGTTCCCTTCCCGCAGTCGAAAGCGGTGCGACACAGTGTGCGCTGAAGATTTTCCACTAACAATGCGCAGACGCTCCCTTTCCGGGAGTGCGTCACTTCATTGTTAACGGTTATCTTCACACGGCAAAGCCGTTTCGACTGTGAAGTCAACCAATCCGCCTTTCGGCGGCTTTTGAAATGTTGACGAACTCTTGAATTCAATCTGCCCAGCGTACAGCCGGACAGGTATCTCAAATTACGAGAACATTATAGTACAGAATTTGCCGATTGCAAGAGCGGGGCAAGAGCGGGGAGGGGGACGGTAGACCTGTAACTAAACGCGGAGAGAATGTATAATGGCGAAATGGAAAGGAAGGTCAAGAGAGTGTATGTGGATACCACCGTCGTTTATGGTGCTCCTGCGAAAGAATACTCGGAGGATTCGCGAAAGTTTTGGCAAGCAGTCCGAAATGGAGAGATCATCATCATTGCATCGGATGTGTTGGCTGACGAAATTAAGCGTGCGCCGCAAAGAGTCCGTGAACTTTACCGCATGATACCGGAATCGCAGATTGAGCGAATCGAATCGACAGACGAATCGGACGCACTGGCAAAACGGTACATTGCCGAGGGTGTTGTTGGAGAGACGCATTTTGAAGACTGTCAACATATTGCCCTTGCGACAATCCACAAAGCGGACGCACTTGTATCTTGGAACTTCGGGGACATTGTGTACCGGCGTGCAGGCTACAACGACGTGAACGAAAAACTGGGTTATCCCAGAATAAAAATCCAAAAACCTAACCAAAGCGAGGGCACCAATGACGAAACTTGATACAAACTGGCAACTTGGAGACATGCCCGGTTTTGACCCGGTTGCAATGAAACGGCAGATTCAAGCGGAGATTCGCCGGGAAAACGCAGGAATGACGAGCGAACAAATCCGTGAACGGCGGCGGCAAGCCGTGGAAGAGGACAAACAGAGGCGGGCGGAGTATGCAAAGTCTGCCGGACATTAGCGTATTCCTGCCTGGTATTGGGAACCGTCGCATCAATTCCAGTACCTAAAAATAAGCGACAGATATATTCTGCCGCCTTCGGGGCTTGCCGTCTTTTACAAAAAAAGGCAGCGACCGTAATCAGAATAATGACAAAATTGACGATGGGCTTCACGAGAATGGGAGCGGCGGCACATTGCATATCCGGCAATGACCCCAGCACACTCGCCTCGGCGGTAGCACCGCAAAGAAAAATGATGCCGCAAACAAAAGCGGCAACCAACAATCCAACACAAAATCTGTTCATAAAAAAATCTCCTCAAAAAAATTGATTTCGATACAAAGAAGGCTCTCGACGGCAACGCCACCAAGAACCAGATTAACAATTATGCCGCTTCTTTAGCAGCTTCCTTCTTGTCCGCAATGTACTCATTCCAACTCGCACGGTATCGCTTGCGATATTGGCTTATCAAGCCATCTGAAACGCCGTACTTACGAGCAACGGCTCCGGTGGTCTCGCCCGTCGCCAAGTCCAAAATGATTGACCGGTCTCGTTCCGATTGCTCTTGAAGCCAACCCTCGAAGAAGTCCATCTTGAATTGGACTGTGCGATCAACAGGGTAACGAGCGGATAATCTCGTTGCTTCAGATTGAAACGAGTCGGCAATGTAATCATCGTGTACAACTCGGACACGACCAAGGCTTTTGCAACGGTCGGCAAGTACATCAGTTGTACTGGTGGGTGTGCCAGCGATTCGACCTTCACAATGTCTGCCAACGGCAAACTTAGCGATGGGAGCGGCTCTTGCCTCATCAAGTCTGCCATTGCTTGCCAACTGGTGCAGTAGAATGAGTGCCCAAACTTTTGTGTTCTGGACGGCTTCATTTCGTGTCTCACAATCTTGTTGTGCAAAAGCGAACATTGCGGTCTTGGTGATGAACGGCAACATCTCGGCATAGCGAGCATTGACCGCATCGTAAAATCTTGTACCCTTCTTGGGTTTTGGGGGAATAGTTGCAACCATATTTACCCTTTCAGTGAAAATAAAATCAGAAAATGCCGCCTCGACGTGAGACGGCTTTGTTACAGGTCAAGATGAGAAGGAGATAAGGTTCTCATCGAGCTAGCCTGCGGAAAGCATTGAAGTATTTCTACATCGCAGTTATTTGCCATAAAATGAGGCGGCTTTTAACAGAAATGGTCTGGATGCCGATTGTGAAAAAAATCTTATGTGTTTCGAGCGAGGGATGAGTGAGAGTTGATACAGAATGAAACAAGAAGCCCGACAATTATCAGAAAAATGGACGAAAATGATTTTTTATGTCTTGCGCAACGAAAGAAATGTGCTATAATTGAGGCATTCTTGCCTTCCTATGGCAGAGAATGTTGGGATCACATCGAATTATCGGCAGTATGGAAACCGGCGCTGTGCAAATATGCCGCCGGAACGAAGATAAGATCAGATGGCTACCAGTAGCCACCTGAATTGACAGCGGGTTAATCAGCTCCAACAGCCGAATGCTTTTTTGACACCGTTCCAACGGAGATACTTTTCCTGCCGACCGTCTGGATATGTCAATATTTCGTGAGAACCGTCCGGTGAAACATACGAAGTCGGTGCTTGTCGACCAATCGGGGTAGCAGATTTCAGTGGTTGATTTTCCGGCACTTGGAACGGCAAAATAGCTCGGCTCTTACTTTGTTCGACACTCGAAAAGAGACGTACCGTAATACCCGTCGCTTGGTTTTTGACGGTGCCATCTTTTAGCTTGCTGCTTCGCTCATTAATCGTCCAGTTGAGCTGCCCTCTTTCAATATAGCCCCGCAGTACCTTTACGATGTCTTTTTTCCCGTTGAGTAAGGTCTTATCAGGCAGGGATAGCAGGTAATTTTTCAGTTCGATTTGTTTAATGGTGGAACCATTGCCAACCCTTGATGTAGTGCCATCTCTGCCAACACAAAAGAACTCCGATCTGCCCATCTCAATTAACCGCAACTCGTCAAGTAAATCGTCCATATTATCTTCCTGCAAATGCTCAGTGCCGTATTTCGTCGTCGCTTTATAGATGTCCACTTTCAGAGCCATCAAATGGTCGTACCAAAACTTATGGACACGCGGCGATAAAGAGAGCCGCTTAAACCGTGCCTCATCATCTGGGTTAAACTCGGCATTGTTCCCACCTTTTGACTCGCCAGCTCCAAGATAGGCAAATTTACGAATGTAACTGCGGTTCAACGGTATTTTTAGGGTGTTGGTCATCACAATCAAGAGGCTGCGTATCTCTGCCGTTTCCTCATTGGAATACAAACTACGCTTCGTATCGAAAGTGGCATCGCAGATGTTTTTCAAGACACCCAAGTCCGTTTTCGATAAATCTTCCGATTCGTCCGCTATCAAGACCGACGAATTGAACAGCGCAGTGCAACCGGGTTTACCAATTTCCAGATTGTCCAAACTATTTCTATTGACACCGGCGATGATGTTCCATATTGCTCTCGAAAGGTCTTTTTTAGCCGTACCGCCGTCATCTGCCATCAAAATTGTACAGGGTCTGCCGTGCTTACGATAAAGTCCCTGAACCATATAAGCCAACGAGTTTTCCAGATAGTCCCAGTCGCCGCTGTATTTGCCGTCCCGATTTTCTCGCATCTGTTGCCAGTACCAACGGCTGTCTTCATCTGTTACCGCAATTTCGTCTTCGTAAGTGCTGGTAAGAAATCTCGGCGTGGACATCGTGTTATGGGTGATGGTTCGGCAACCGAGGTCAATTTCCCATTCGTTCTGATTAGCAGGGTTATCATCTCGGAGATAGGTATAACTATCATCCGATTTGAACGATTTCAGCCAATTTGTTACTTTGGCATCTACCGAAGTAACACTTGTTTTTGAGTGCCACTCAAACCTCGCATCTCCTTGTAAATAAAGGGTCAAATAGTGTTTCTCACCTCCCACGACACGCAGTGAAAGTGACTTGTTACTTTGATTTCGAAAAGTATTTGTAATTATCGGTTCGCCGTTATCCAGAAGCATCACCCTATGGGTATCAGAAGTATTATTATTTCTCCTAGAAAAAGTAACAGAAGTAACAAATAATCCGTTTGACGCTAGGATTTCAGCAATAGCACCAGTGTTACTTTGGGTGTTACATCCGGTGTTACATTGTGTTACTTTGCCGTAACGGGTCAAGTATTGTTCCCAAGCCGTCCGATCCTTCTCTACGATGGTTTCACTGTTGTAGAGATACACACACCAATCCGCCAGCTGCATGAGATCGGCTATGGATAAATTGTGTTGATGCTGTGATACGACATTTGCAAGCAAGCCTGCGGGTGCCGCCGGTCCGGTTAATGTCCAATCAAAGCCGCCATTTTTCGCTACCCAATTCTCAAACGCTTTTTCTGCCGCCTGTACGAGCTGCCTGTTTGACGGCTTGTGCCAAGTGTAATTTTTGACAATACTGTTTTTGTTGATTCCAGGAACCGTCGCAACGGGTATAAATTGCTCCTTGATGACCAAATTAGGGTCATAACTCATAAAACGCTTCTCCCCGGTGCCTGAACCTTTTGACAAATCGACATACAAACCTCGGTTTTGCAAATCATCTGCGACCACCCAAAATGTTTCGCTTATGGGATCCGTTGTAAAAGCGTAGCCAACATATCCCTCGTTGCCTATGGATTTGTGATAGGCAAAAATATAGGGACACGCGTCCAACGCTGTAATAATTTGTTCCTCAGAAACATAGAGATTGCCGATATAAGGACGGTCAACATCGACCTGCATCAAACCGTTCTGCGGCAGTTTGTTTAAGATAGGCTGTGTGGTACAGTTCGAATGCGGAATACAGCAGGGCGTAGCGGTTTTTTGATTACGGGCATCATCGGACTTCAAGGCAACCGGTGTCTTATCGCTAATGTAAGTACGGTAACGCTCTACCGCCTCTTTGTACGAGCCGCTCTTTATCTGTTGCAGGTAATCGTCCAATGACTGGATTTTTTCAATCGTTTTCAAGTTCACAGCTGAAATGTAGCCAACATTGATGTCGGCAATGTCAGAATAATTGAGTAGTTGAGATTGTGATGCAAAACTCTTGCTCTCGTAACGATTGGCAGTATAATCAGTATTAACAGTTTCGTCAACTGGTTCAGTAAATTTGTTTTCAAACATAATAAAAAAATTGTTAAGGATATGCTGGTAACATATCCGGGTTAAATCGAGGAGCCAAGCCGCCCGAAGGGCGGCGGCTCCGGTATAAAATCAAAATTAAACACTATGCAGCGTCTTGATAGCTGCCCTGAGGATCAAGAGGATGTACCTCATATTCGCTACTCTCCTGATGGAAATGCTGGAAATCTTTTAGGAAATCCCGACGAACCTGTTCATCTTCAAAACAATCGGCTACAATCGTTGCAAACACATCCAACAGTGCATCTGATCGCTTTTGAATGTCCACAGGCAAATTGAGTGCCGCCTTCAACGCATCAATGATATGGGCATACTGATTTGATGGCGTTTTAGGCGATGCTGTTTCCGGTGCAGTTTCTGGCTCATCATCCATAGGTTCATTGCGTTTTCCGCCAGTAGGGTACTGCTTGCCGTCTTTTCCTATGACCGAACTTTGTGAACTCGGACGCTCCTTCTTGATTTTATCCACATATTGCCTACTACAACCGACAAGGTCTGCAATGCAACGGCTCGACCAATTCAATTCATCGAATGCAAGTTTAATACAGTGTGCCTTGTCTGCATTATTAAGCCGTAACCCGTGCTGCCGATTACTCTTCAAACCATCCTGAATGGCTTCTATACGATCCGTAAGAACGGTACACGCCATTTCCTTGATGCCTGCCTTTCTTGCTGCCTGAAAACGGTGCCGACCGGAAATCACATAATACACATCATCATTTTCACGGAGTACCACAATCGCTTGGAAGGGATAGCTGACCGATTGATCTTTTGCGAAATCATCACAGTATTGCCGTAAAATATCCGCATAACTCTCAATGGTATCCTCATCGTCTTGCACTCGAAAATGATAGTCGTCAGAAAGTTTAATGTGATCCAACGGTATCATCTGTGTTTCTGATTCGTTGAGTTGGCTACTGTAGCCACCTGCGGTATTACCATCATTTTGTTCAGATACGGCATCGGCGAAGTCATTTATAAGTACAGGCGGTTTCTCTTCAGGAGTTGCGGGTACGACTGTTGCTGCGGTAATAGGAGTGCTATCAGTTAGCTTCTCATCCTGTTTTTCATCTACACATAGACCGGCGGCTTCAGCAATAATATCGTGCGCCTGATTGCGTGAAACCTTTCGTTTTTCCTGAACCAATTTGGTAAGATCACCCAAGAACCTGCATCCTTCGCAGTAAAAATTTGCATCTTCACGGTTGAAATCAAAAAGATGCCTCGCACCACAGAGAGGACAGTGTAGCCGCATTTCTGGTTTACTCGGATTTTTTGCATCAGTCAGATTAAATAATTTGCTCGCAATCTCGAACTCTCGACCTTTAATACCTGCCTGTAATTTCGTGCCATCTTGTTCTTTTCGTTTTTTTGAATTTGTCATACTAAAAATACTTGTTAAAGCCTTTGTTAAAATCCGGCTCGCCCCATTGCTTGCCAGTTGTTGCTAAAATTGTTAACTCCCAGATAACCCGTTGCTCGTTGGTTCTGATTCGCAAAATCGTGCGATCATATCAGCACTCCACAATAGTCTGCGCTTGTAGCCGTTCAAGGGAGCCGGAAATCTGCTCTTGCCCACTCGTGCCTCTTTGACCCAGCGATAAATGGTAATTCTACTGGTGCCAAAGATTTTCATAATGTCCTCTACTTTCAATAATGGTTCAATTTCTCGCATAAGATACCTCCTCACTGTTTGGTTAATTGATGCTACGGGTTAGATATTCACGATGATCTCTACTGATGATTAAAGCGAAATGTTAACCGGTGTCAAACGTTTTTCTGTTTTCGGTAAGTTCCAGATACACCGCCGTAAATAACGGCAATGCAAGCAGATGCAAAGCATCGTGCCCCGCGTAAGAAGGTGCGGCTATTAGCAGCACCAAAAGACTGTCCATGCAGGATGAGGTATAGTGTATCATAAACTTTCATCTTGTCAAGCCCCCCAAGAAATTTTTTTATTGTCATCGGATTTCACGCGAGAGTGATTGAGTAGAACAATCAAGACACTGCTACGGCGTGATGTTGCAGATGGATAAGAGAGGTAGCCGGTAATGAGCACCGGAAGAATGGCATACACAACGCTCCCATAGACAAGAAGCCCAACGAGTACCCAACCCGTGTGCAACACGTATTCTGGCACCCCTTGGGGATTGGCTCGCCTATGCCGCCGTATTAACGGCGTTGGCGATTGGTGGGGTCACCACCGCCCACACTGGCGGTTTGAATACTCCCCACCCAAATCCATTCCCACCATTCCCAACCCCTGAATTCGTAGGCTGAAACGGTGGAATGGAATGTGGATTGGGACGGGATCAGCAGTGAAATTACGGGTTCGCCTTCGCAAAATACAACACCGTGCCGACACGACCGTTGAGCCGTTCGACCTTGTATCCCATATCCCGTAATTGTTTGACGAACGTTGGTTTTGTCGGTACCTCTTTCCCCCGATACCCGTTTTCCTTACAGAACTCCTCGAAGTCTGGATACACACTCTTCACGGAGACCGTTTCGGAATCCCCCTTCTGGTAGTATTTCTCATCCAGCCACGATGAGACCTGGTCAACTTCAACCTTCATCAGTTCCATCTCGGCAACACAACAGGCTGGCGGGTCGAGCCGACCTTTTTGCAACAATCGGTCAAGCCCTTCAAGTATCCAGTTCAACACACCCGGCAACTCGTTGGCAATGATCGCATCAGTGAAGCCGATCTGAACGTCCGCCGTCTCAATCTGTTGGTCGAACAAAATGATTGCCAGTCTCCTCGTCAAAGCCGGGTCGGAGAAGAACGGCAGTGGCAATTTGTTCATCGCACACACGATCCGGGCGTAAGTATCCATGTCATAAGGCTGCTTACCAATGTTGCGAACGGCTAGTTTTTCCCGACTAATCAGCGTTTTGACCAAGCCGGAATCTGCGACCGTATCACCGACATCGCTTGCAACGTTGACGAGTTTGCCATTGAGCATTGATCTCATGTAGTCACCCGTATCTGTTGTTCGTGCCAATGCAGCCAGAGTTACACCGGAACAATTCTCTGACCCGATCAGTGCCTTGTACACATCGAGCGTCGTTGATTTCCCTGTGTTCTGCTGCCCGTGAAGTATTACGGCTTTCTCAATCTTACCGTGAAAAAACGGCAATGCTAGGCACTCAGCAAGATACGCCTGCTTCTCTGGATCAGGCAATGACCGTTCTAAATGCTCCTTCCAGAGAGGAGCTTTTGCTTCTTTGTCATAGTCGAATCCCAGGCAGTACCGGATAAAGTGCTTCGAAGAATGCGGCACAAAACGGCGACCGCTCTCATCAAGGAAGAGCGTACCGTTTTTCAGGTTAAGGTAAGTCGTGCTGGGAGCAACGATGCCTTCATTGTACCGTGTGGCATTCATCAGAACTTGCTTGATCGCCTTCTGAATGAAGGAATAACACACCGCCATATCGTACGACACTTTACATTTCAATGCCGCCCCAATCAAGAACCGATTGAGTGTTGTGGTATCAGTTGGCTTGTAATGTGACCCTGCGAAGTAATAGAGGGTTTCACCGCACTCTACAAGTGGCGTATGTTCGGCATACGCCACTTGCAGTAACTGTTCAACCGAATACACAGCACATAGTTCCTTCGCATCATTCAATGATTTTTCAACCTCCCCCCATTCAATGGGTTTGAGTTTACCATTGATGTTGTCCAGTTCAGGAACACCGCAAAAGTCAATGGGCATTTTGACATCGGCATTGGTAGTTGCAATGGGAGTAGTTTCAATAGGTACTTGGATAGTGGAAGATTTTTTTGTTTTTTTCATGTGTAAATTGGGGTTAGTTGATTCCATAATTGCCCCGTTGCTCTTCTTCGATTCGGCGGTGGCGTTCTTCTTGTTACTTGCAAATGGTTCTTTCGTAGATTTTTTCATGCTCTGTCCTTCTGTAATTTCGTTCCTAGCGGTTCAGGCAATCCAAAGCGTCGTGCCGCCGCATCAATTTCTTTCTTTGTCTTACTACCACGAACGGGTGCAGGGCGGTCGTGTTCGACCTTCAACTGCCCCCTCAAAAATCTCTCAATAGCCTCTTTCGAGGTGTACCTACGACCACAAATGAGAACCGATTCCAGAATGGCATCTCGGCTTCCTCGTCTCATATACCGCTGGAGCGTTGCTTGTGAGCACGGCACCCGCATGTGCGTTGGTGCCTCCGTCAGCGATACCAGCGATTCCTCAAGGAGTGCTGGCGAATCAAAAATCACTTTTGATCCCATTTTTTCCTTCCCCCGAACTTCGATGTTCGGAATAGCGTCAGGCTGCCCCGCCGATAACAGCACCGGCAAGAAATGAGCAGCCTTGTCGTCTCTAGAAATGGCGTGCAACATTTTCCCGAAAAAACACGAAAATCGCTTGTTTTGAAGGGGTACTGACCACGAAAACGTGCATTTTGGCGCACAAAAAGCGCACAACCGGCGCACAATTTCACGGGTCAATTTTCGCCTTCAAAAGAACTCCAAAACCATCAGCATGGCATGGAAATGGGCTACGGAGAGTACCTATTTTTTGCGTTTTTTGTGAGCATCGTCAAGTCGGTTATCAACTTCCTCCTCGTGTGATGGTCGATGATCTGGAACCTTCTCCAGATTTGGCTTGGTTGCCTTCTCCTTTTTTCCACGATAGGAACCTTTTTTGCCTTCCTTTTCTTTCCTTATCTCTGACACCGTATTCGGAACCTTTAACCTACCGCTCTTTGCTGCTTCGCGCCCTTCATCTAAAATGTCCTTCCAAGATTTTTGGTCGTTAGGAGATTTTCGTGAAAATGTTCTCTCCGCCAAATTGAACTTTTCCTCAATTATTCGCTTTGGGATCGTTGGATGCTTGATGCCGTACAGCACAGCTTCAAGTATCACACCTTCCAATGTATCTCTGTCCCGCTTTGGTGTTTTTGCTTTTCGCTCCTTTGTTTTCGTTGGCTTCTTGATCTCCGCTCCGCTTTTCTTTGCGGCATCACGGATCGTTTGCATACGGTTAACAACCGCATCCGTGCGACCGCTCTTGACCGCACCATCGAAATCTGCCATTGCCGTACCGCAGATAATTTTCAAGGAATCTGTTAGGGATTGGCTCGGTCGTATTTCGTAAAATGATCCGTAACTGACGTTAAAAGGCGTGTACGCTTCATTATCGGGATGACCACACAACCTGCCGTCTGGAAGTACATCAAATTGACCGCCATCAAAAAAACCGGGGAAAAACACCCAATAGCCGGTATCATCGCGGTAGTTAATTCCATAGCGATCCGCAATTTTTTCCATAAGGCTGTACTTCATCGTGCCAATGGAAACACAGTACGTTAAGTGTGGTATCGCCCCTCCTTCGTCGTCCGGTAACCACGAATGGTAATACAGCAGGTAATACTCGTCCATAAGTTGACGGATAAAAGAGGGAAGCGGCAACATCTCTCAGCGACCGCCAAGATTTTACCATCAACCGATTTCACGGGCAACCTGCGCCGGCTTGACAGAACCGGCGAAAAGGAAGGCTTAAGGATTTTTTGATGCTGCGCTCACTGTTTCTCTCGAAATTTTTCAAGGTCTTTTTTGATAATAAAATTCTTACAGGCAAGGATTTCTTCGGTATCGACCAGAAACTTTCTCCAATCAATGGCGGCTTCACGTTCCTTGTCGTGATTCAATTTGCCGACCTTCCAGAGATCAACAATGTCCCGCAGTTCCTGCATGACCATCAAGGCTTCGGCGGCATCGACAACCGGCTCCACCGAAACCCAAGTAAAAATTCCTTGCCGATGAGCTTCTCGAATTGTTTCGATACGATCTGCAATCGAGGCGGCACCGGGTTCCCATTCCTCCCGCAATTTTTCGCTCCGAAAAATGATCGTCGAACCGAATTTCCAACGATTACGAACCAAAATATCGAAGTCATTCATGCTTCGCTTGCCCCCTTTTGTCAGGACTTGTACTCGCAAAGCATGCCGCTCCAAAATCAGTAACGCTTGACGTGTAACGATTGCCGCTCCTTCGCTGTGATAGGGATCACTCATAAAACTGAGCAGGATTTCTCGTTGGTCGCCATGCATTTTTGCGGCATCGCGGTCAAGTTGATTCAAAACATCCCGGCGCGGCTTTGGGTCATCTGCCCACTCGTCGATTTTCTTCCGTAGGATTGCCGGACAGTAACAGTATCGGCATCCGTGCGAGCAACCGGTGTACAGATTCACCGCCAAGTCGCTGTACTCCAACGCTTTGCCGCGCGGAACGTAAATGATCGGCATAAATGATTTGTGAAGCAAAATTCGATTGTCTATTCTACTCGTTTTTTCGCGGAAGGCAACAAAAATAATGGTACCCGTTCACGGCATTTCTGCATTTTATCCTAAAATTGGTCTTTTGTCAACTGGCGTAAAAGAGTAAAATTCGGCTCATGGACGCAAAAGATCGCCGAATCGCCGAACAAGATC
>Ga0082212_10009199_pt1 | contig 12764 bp, 5 predicted proteins | sample TergutNt197P3_FD_71548 | JGI IMG/M metagenome (GOLD analysis project Ga0082212, IMG submission 71548) | Neocapritermes taracua P3 segment gut microbial communities from Petit-Saut dam, French Guiana - Nt197 P3 | ecosystem: Host-associated > Arthropoda: Insects > Digestive system > Gut ... | reverse complement strand
GGAATGTTGAAGTTTGTGACGCGGTTATGAAAAGCGGGAATGTAATAATGCCCCATTTTACCTGCATCGGCAACAGCCGCGATGACATTAAAAAATTTGTCAATGATTATAGCGATATGGGAATCGGAAATATCCTTGCGATGCGGGGGGATCTTCCCGCCGGATGGGAAGGTACACGGGGGGACTTTTCCTACGCCGACGAGCTTATCAGTTTTATCAAGACCGGGTTCCCCCAAATGTGTATTGCCGCCGCAGCCTATCCGGAAAAGCACATCAGCGCCCCTTCGCCGGAAGCGGATATCGCCCACCTGCGTTCCAAACAGGACAAGGGGGCCGAATTTCTCATAACCCAGCTCTGCCACGATATTCATGCCTTTGAACGCTTTCTGGAAAAAATCCGCAGGGCCGGGATAACCATTCCCGTTGTGGCGGGGATCATGCCGGTTCTGGCCCGTGACTCTGTCATCCGCATGGCACTTTTCAATGGCTGTTCAATTCCGGCGGAGCTTGCCGCAATTCTGGGCAAGTACCCGGATAACCCCGAAAGTTTTTCCCGGGCCGGCATTGAATATACCGTCGCCCAGATTCACCGTTTCATTGCGGCGGGTATTGACGGCCTGCACCTCTACTCGCTGAATAAATGGGAAAAGCTGTCGGAAATTCTGCGGGCTGCGGGAATAAGCAATTAATGAAAGGATACATTCCGGGCAATCGCTTTTCATCATCTGCGGAGATCTTCTCATGGCTCTCCCGGTTCATCAACCTTGAAAACGGGCAGATGCTGAAAACCTTCCGTTTGGAACGCATGGAGGCATTGGCAGAACTTGCCGGGCATCCGGAGCGCTGCGCCCCGTCAATTCACATTGCCGGCTCCAAGGGCAAAGGATCCGTTACAAGTATGATTGCCTCGGTACTGGAAGCGGACGGCTGCAGGGCTGCGCGTTATATGTCACCGCATGTCAGCGATTACCGGGAGAGAATATCGCTGGGCAATTCATTTTTTGACGAGGCGGTGTATTGCGCCGCCGGTGACATTTTGCGGGATCTGGCCGAATCCGGTGCGGGGGCCGGCCGGAAGGAGAGTCTGTTCAATTCCGCCTGCGAAAATGACGTCCCCAGTTTTTACGAGATGCTTACCCTGCTTTTTTTTCTCTGCGCCAAAATAAGCCGGTGTGACATTATGGTAATAGAAACCGGCATGGGGGGCCGCCTGGATGCCACCAATATTGTCGACCCGCTTGCATCGGTAATTACCCTTATCGAACTTGAGCACACCTCTTTTCTGGGCGGCACCATTGGGGAAGTAGCCGGAGAAAAAGCCGGTATTATCAAAAAAGGCAGGCCGCTGATTCTGGCGCGGCAGAATGCAGAAGCTTTTGATGTTTTCGGGAAGCGGGCTGCAATGAATAACAGCCCGCTGTTCTACTATCCCGATACTGCAACAGTTGAAAATGTGCGGATACATCAGAACGGCACAGATTTCACCCTGCTGTTTCATGGGAAAGATACGGCGGGTCCGCTGCGTAACGATGCAATGGAACTTTTCATTCCTGTTCCCGGAATGGTTCAGGCGGAAAATGCCGCCCTTGCGGTACTGGCGCTTAAAACAGCCTTTCCCGGCATCGGAGAAGAGGCGATTCGCCGGGGACTGCGGCAGATAAAAATCCCCGCCCGTTTTGAAAAAATCTCCGGCAGGGATGATCCCCCGCTGATCATTGACGGTGCCCATACACCCGAAAGCATTTCTCTCTGCGCCGAAACTTTTTGTTCGCTGTACGGTGAGGGAGGCATATTGTTGTTTGGCTGTGCTGCCGATAAGAATGCAAAAGCAATGGCAGAGATCCTGCTGCCCCGTTTTTCGCAGGTCTTTATCACCACGCCGGGAACCTTCAGGATAAGCAACCCGGAAAAAGTTTTCACGGCATTTTCCGCAGGGCTTTCCGGGCAGGGAGAAGGCAAAACACTTCTTGTCAATGATACCCGCGAAGCGATTAAACAGGCATTGGAAGCCGGCCGGGAAAGGGGGCTGCCCGTCCTCTGCACCGGGTCGTTTTACCTTATTTCGGAAGTTCGTAATTATGGAGGTTATTATGGATGTCAGAACACCGGTTGAAATTTTGGCATACACCGGCGATGTGGGGGTTGTTAAAACACAGCGGAAAATATCCTCCGTGTTGATTTTGGCATTTCTGGCCGGGGCTTTCATTGCCTTTGCCGCACAAGGTTCAAACATGGCGGCGTATTATCTTTTTTCCGTCCCCGAAACCTACGGCATGGGGAGGGTTGCGGCAGGAGTAATATTCGGCGCAGGGCTGATGCTGGTTATTTTTGCCGGCGGGGAACTGTTTACCGGAAATATGCTGATTATTACATCGGTGCTGGACCGCAGGACCACAGCCGGGAAAATGTTTTTGAACTGGATCCTTGTTTACATCGGCAATTTTTTCGGCAGTGTTTTAATCGCCTGGATGATGAGCCGTTCGGGGCTGTTCGGGAGCGGCGGCGGGCTTTTGGGCGGCATTACTATAAAAATCGCTGCGGGTAAAACCGCACTGCCCTTCCAGGCGGCTTTTATCATGGGCATTATGTGTAACTGGCTTGTTTGCCTTGCCGTATGGTCATCTTACTCGGCGCGGGATGCCACCGGAAAAATTCTGATAATATTTTTTATCATTTTACTTTTTGTGGTATCCGGATTCGAGCACTCAATTGCCAATATGTACTATATTCCGGCGGGAATATTCGCCAAACAAAATCCCCAATGGCTGTCCATGGCCCATATCTCCCCGGAACTTCTTGCCGGACTTAACTGGACTAACTTCCTTGTAAAAAATTTAATCCCCGTAACACTTGGGAATATTATTGGCGGAGTGGGCATGGTAGGAGCCATGTACTGGTTTGCGTTTGGGGAGAAAAAGAGGAAACAAGGGGAATAGCCTATGAATATTATGCGAAAACTTTGTTCCCGCGTATATTTACCCTTTACGATAATGCTGGTTCTTAACGTAATATTTTTGATTCTCGCCCTTGTTATAGATCAACCGGAACAGATTATCAGAGGGTTTCTGCGGATTATTCAATCGCGATCGATCCTGGTGACGGATTATGTAGCCCTTGGCGGAATCGGTGCAGCTTTGCTGAATGTCTCCATTGTAGGACTTTCGACAGTGATAATGCTGATTCGGCTGAACGTTATGCCCACGGGTGCCAATATTATGGCCTTGTGGCTTTCTATCGGATTCGCGTTCTTTGGCAAAAACGTCTTTAATATGATTCCGCTGACCTTCGGCGTGTGGCTTTTCGCGAAATACTGCAAGTCATCTTTTTCCAGGTATTATCTGTCAGCGCTGCTTGTGGCAACTCTGAGTCCTACCATCAGCGAAATAGCCTTTATGGGTATATTCAGCCGTCCGATTGAAATAACCGCCGGTATTTTTATAGGGTTTATAGTAGGTTTTATCTTCTCCCCCATCTCGGCCGATTCGATGAAAGTTCACAGCGGATTTAATTTGTACAATATGGGTTTTGCGGGAGGCCTTGTGGCAACAATGCTGGTGACACTTTACAAAAGTATCGGGATTGAGTTTACGCCATCCGCTTATTGGAGCAGCGGCAATAATGTTTTTTTCGGGGTATTGTTATACTCCATTTCGCTTGCGCTTCTGATGACGGGGATTTTTTCCACGCCTTTCCTCGGTAAGAATACCCTGAAAGAAACCATGAGGTGTTTCCTGAAGATTCACAATCATTCGGGGCGTCTGGTAACGGACCTCTACCGGCTCTACGGGAACAGCACCTATATAAATATGGCTGCGCTGTGCGCGTTCTCCACAACGGTTGTACTCCTCCTCGGTGCGGATTTAAACGGTCCGGCAATAGCCGGGATACTTACCATCACAGGCTTTGGCAGCTTGGGCAAGCATCTGCGGAATGTCGTACCGGTAGTGATGGGAGCCATAATATCGGCTTTTGTAAACAAATGGGACCCTGCGGCGCCGGCCAATATCATTGCGATACTGTTTTCGACCGGGCTTGCACCCATTGCCGGGAGGTTTGGCCTGAGATGGGGCATTATCGCCGGGTTTCTTCACGTCAATGTCGCCCTGTACATCGGAGATTTAAACGGCGGTCTTAACCTGTACAACAACGGCTTTGCCGCAACTTTTGTGGCAATATTTTTGCTGCCGGTTATTACCATCTTCAAGCGGGACGAGTATTTTAAAAAAGAAAAATACAAATAACGCTTGTTTACGATCTAAGCCTGTTCCAGGGGTTAACGCCGAATCGAAGAATAAAGTACAGCCAGGCGAAGGCAAAGCCGGCAAGGTGGGTAAGGTGGGCCACACCGCCGCCGCGGTTTGTAATGGACATGATAAGTTCAACGGCGGTAAATCCCAGCACCATCACCGGGGCGCGCAGGGGCAGTATTCCCCAAATATAAATAATCGAATTGGGATAAAATACCGCGTACGCAAGCTCAACGGCAAAGATCGCCCCGGACGCGCCCATAAGCATCACCCCATAAGAGCCGGTCAGAAAATAAACGAAAAACGAAAATACCCCGGCCAATATGCCTGTCACAAAATAAAAAAGGAGAAACTCACGGCTGCCCATTTGCTTCTCGACATGCATACCGAAAATATACAGGGCGAACATATTAAACAAAACATGACTGATACCGCCGTGAACAAACATATAGGTAACGAATGTCCACACCCAGCCTTTAACAACCAATCCGGGAATCATGGACAAAAATACAGTCAGATACTGTCTGAAACCCAATAAATACATCACCGCAAAAATAAGTACGTTAATACCGATAAGCCAATATACAGCATTGAAATTACGGTAGCGGAAGGGCCTTCTTATGAAATTCATGATTTAAGAATAGGGATAACAGGCAGGATCGTCAAGGTTTCTCAGACGGGGTTACGCCAAAAGCCCCAGCATCTTCGCCTTAATAACAGCTTCCTCCGCATCGTGAACTCCTAAAGATTTATACACCAACAGAACATGATACTTGACCGTTGCGCGTCCGATACCGGCCAGAGCAGCAATCTCACTGTAAGTCATGCCCTTACTCAGATATTGCAGCATGGAGCGTTGCTGCGCAGTCAGTTTTGGAACTGCTTCCGTTGTTTTAAGGTTATGCTTTTTACTGATTGCCTGTATTATCCTGTCCACGAAAGACATTATTTCAGCAGACTTTTTTGTCCTCTCCCGCAATTCCAAAAGCAGGGGCAGCGCTTCCTTGCCCTCGTTAATAAACAACTGTACAAAGCCGTAAGGCATGGCAATACTTACGGCCTGTTCCAGATTTTTTACCGCTTCTTCCTTTTTAATATTCCACAACGCAATAGCCGTAAGCACGCCGCTTTCTATCTGGTCCAGCGGACGGCAGTAATCGGCGGCCAGTCTTTGCAGGCGGTTTCCAAAACCGGCTGCCGCCGGGTAATTCCCCACGGTAATATAGGAACGCAGCGTGGTAAAGTGCCGGCACATCTGATAGAACGGCAGACGATTTGCACGGTTCGCGTACACAAACAACCATTCCCTTGCGGCTTCCGTATCTCCGCAGCGGATAGATCTTTCGGTCTGCAATGCTTTGAAATTGGGAAGCAGGAACGGCGCCTTGCTTTCCAGATAATCATTCATGCGGGCCATAACAGCATCCGCTTCCTGCGACGCGGCCATGGTGTACAATACTGCCGCCAAAAGCATATTGGCCGAAAAAAATATTTCGCTCTGCATTCCTTCGCGGCAGTTATGGAAACCGTTCATCGCGTGGTGGGCGGATTCAAGCAGCTCTCCGCGTTCATAATAAATACCGCCGATTATCAAATGTTCCATAACTTCATATTCTTCGCCGATAATTGCGCCAAAGGTATTCCTCATCAGATTTAAGTCTTCCGGCTTCAGTGCGTGATACTCCGAATAATCCCGCATGGAACGGTGAAAGAAGGGCAGGTTTTGCGTCATGGTATTGGAGCGGGGAGCGGTATCGTTTTCCGTTCGCTGTATGGGCGGCATCGTAGCTTCCATTTGTTTTGTTATTTCAATAAGCGGAACGCGGAAGTCAAGAGCGCTTTCAAACCCAATCGTTTCCAAATGTTCGGGGTATTTTTCGGCAATGACAGGCATCATTTGATATACCATATCCAGATATTTATGAAAGTCTTCCGCGTTACCGCCAAGAAAAGCGGCAAACAGGCAATTGGAAAGCAAATACGGATTTTCCTGAATAAACGGTAAAGGCAGGTTGACGACATACCGTCTGGCAAAGTTCATGTTATCTTCCACAGATAAACAGCCTGAGCTTTCATGATAGCGGTTTGTCTCCGTCATACAGCGGATGAGTCCTTCATGATCGCGGTTGCGTATATAATGCGCCGCACCTGAATAGTAATCCCCCCGCTCGTAATACCATTCGGCGGCAATGTTGTTCAGCCGCCGTGTTTTTTCCCTGCCAAAAAGGCCGTCCATGCGTTCCACGAGAAATTCACGGAATATGTCATGGAACCTATAGGTATCCTTATCCGTAAGGGATAGAAAAGCGTTTTCTTTCTTCGACAAACGTTCCAGAATGCTTCCCCCGTCCGCTTCACCGGTCAACCGGCTGCATAAAGCCGGCGTCAGCTCCGCCGGAACAGCCAGAGACAAAAGCAATTTTTTTGTTTTATCATCCCATAATTTCCAAACGCGGGTATCCAGATATTGCGTCAGAGTTTGAGGGGTTTTGGGTTCGTGTTGCAGCTCGCGCCCCGTCAGCAGAGCCGATACATACATTGCCCAGCCGCTGGTTGTATCCAGCAAATTGCTGATCTGCGCCGGATTGAGGATGCGATCTTTTTCCATGCCAAGCCATTCGATTTCCTGCGCCGAAAACAAAAGGTCTTCTCTGGTAATTACTTCAAACGAACCGCTCTCCACAAACGCCGCATCCGGCTCTGAACGGCTTACCAGGCACCGGCAGATATAGGAGGGCATATACTTTGCGATAAGCGGTAAATTGTTAATGATTTCTTCGTTTTTAATCACATGCAGATCATCAAGAAGCAAATACCAGCGGCTGCTTTTCTCCGGCAGCATTCTGATTATTTCCAACAGTTTATCAAACGAAATACCGGAAAGCGGAAGCGATGCAAGCGATATATGCGTGTTATCTTTTCCCATGAGTTTTAACAGCGCCGTTGCAAGCCGCTTGTAAAAAACGCCCGGATCGTTATCCGCCTCTCCGGCGGTCGTTTTCGCGGTTTTTCCCCGAACGGCAGAAAGCCATTGTGCTGCGGCTATTGTTTTTCCGTAACCGCCGGGCGCGGTAACGTAAATATTTTTATGAGCGGAAATTGCCTTCATTTTTTGAACAAGCGCTGTCCGCGGAATTGTCCCGGCTGCTGAAAGACCAGAAAAAACAGCGGTTTGTTTGACGGGCTCCTTTGGGGCCTTTGGGGTTTTCATTCCTGTTTTCCTCACTTTTACGCAAATTTTACCCCACCCGGTGAGGGATAGCAATCAATAAACAATGAATTATTCCTCACCTGGTTAGGATAATAAACCATTGCGAAATGAAAACGAGGCAATACAGAATACGATAATATAGTAAAACTTACCATTGGTAACGAAGCCGCCAGCTATTTATCTTCGCAAAGCATGGAGACGGCGGTAAATTTCTCATGGGTAACAAAACTTTAGCAAGGAAAAATGAAAGATGAAGAAAAAAAAGCAATTACCTTTCATTCTTTATTTTTTTATTATTGTTCTATGCATTGGCTGCGATCTCTTCAATCCTTCCTCTGTTGACATATTAAAAAAAATAAACGAGGAAGTCGATTTCTCAAACGCTCCATGGGTGCCGCTGCGGATCGAGACGGGCGGCATGGGAACCGCCAGCCTGATGGGCAGACAGACTCAGGCGGTAAAAAAGGGCTATTCCTTCACTCTGGTTTTCCAGCCATACAGCGATTATCCTTTTTCAGGCTGGCAAGCCTGGATTGAAGGGGAGGATTTGTGCGCGTGGTGGACGCCGGAGGCGTCTTTTGGCAAAGATAAAGTAAAATTTGTTCCGAAAAACGCCGAGGGTACAGAGGCGGAAATCTTCGTATACAAAATGCCGCCCGCCGGGAGAAACCTGGTAATCGGGCCGTGGGGCGCCGAAGGGGCTGATATCACCGTAACGCTTGAGACAGGAGATCTGGGCGTCATTTACCCTGCAGTGCTGACGGGGATTAAGCGCGGTTTCCCATTTACGTTAAGTTACCAGCCGAAAGCAAACTATCCGTTTGAAGGCTGGGAAGCGCGGTGGCGCGAAAACGGGATGCCCCGATCCGTTATCTGGAAGCCGGGAATGGAATACAGTGAAGAGCCGGCTGTCCGTTTTATGACAAAGGATGCAGCAGGCTATACGGTAGAAGTAACGATTTTTATTGATCCCGATGAAGAAGGCATACGGATCGGCCCTGCCGGGGCGGACAACCAGATGCTAAAGGTGCGGGTGGAAACAGGCGATCTGGGCATGATGATTCACAGCATAACCGAAGCTGACCCGGCGCGGGAAGGATTCCCGATAACGGTAAGTTTGCAGCCATCCGGAAATTATCCGTTCTGGGGATGGCAGATAAAATACACTGATGAATATGATAAGGAACATCTGCTTTCAAACTGGCTTACGGGCAGCGGGCCTGAAGGGCTAGAGGCATGGGACGCGATACTGTGGGATCCGAGGAACGCGTCAGGAACAGACATACGGATAACCGTGAAGTTCGTTCCTGACAACGCCGATTACGAAAAACCAATCATTATCAGTCCATTGAACGCGGACAGTCCGCAGCTTGATGTGCAGGTGGACGGGAGAGGCTTGGGTACGCTGATTACCACCGTATCAGATGCAGTTCCCGCACGGCAGGGCTTTCCGTTCACGGTGAGTTTCCAGCCTTTGGCAGAATACCCTTTCCGCGGCTGGCAGTTGATAGTTGACGATACGGAATGTTCGATGTGGATGACATCGGGCATGACGGAATCTGCCGCCGAATGGGAAGTTTCCTGGACGCCCCGCAACGCTTCCGGCACAGACATGGAAATAACCATAGAAGACCTTCCTTCGGGCGCGGGAACCATAACCATTATGCCTCTGGGAGGAGATCTGGGCGATGCGACAGTACGGGTAACTGTTCCCGGCGGTTGGGGAACCGCTACCCCCACGGGAACCCTCAGCAACAGGCGGCTGGGTTTCCCGTTTACCGTTGAGTTTACGTCTTCATCGGCGTGGGCCTTTGTGGAATGGCGGGCGTACAGCGGTTATGTCAGCCCCGATGATCCCGGTACGGAGTTGGCGGCTTCCGATGTATCAATACCGGATCGTGACAATACAAGAGCTTCGGTTACGGTGCATACCGCTGACCCTGTAGTCATTATACCATGGTGTGCAGAACGCCCAACCGTTACCCAGAGCAACCCGCCCCTTATCAATTCGGGAATATCATACGGACGAAGCCAGCAAATACAAATTTGGTTTTCCACAAAACTTGACGAAGATACGGTAATTTTTGGCAATGACAATATTCGGATGAGCGCCCAGACTGTCGGCGGGCAGGGCGGTATGACAAGCAGTCCGTATGACAATGTACAACGGCATTTCAACGATCCGGTGTACGATGATTCAGCGCGTATGATCACCATTACACCTAATCCTGTCAATCTGCCCCCCGAAGACCTGGTCATTACCGTCAGCGTAGGAACCGGAATAACGAATAACGGTGTCGGGATGGCGTCTGCGGTGCATTTTTATTACCGCACCAATATTCAGAACGTTAAAAAAGTGTATAACGCCGCCAATGTATGGGCTATTCATACGCCCGTACCGGTATCCGCAGGCGAAGAAAACTTTCTCTATCAGGCGGCTCCGGCGCAAAGAGACCGGCGGCTGCGAAAAAACGCATCAGGCAATTACGAAGTAACCCTGTATTTCAGCGTATCGCGTTCTACCGATGAAATTGATAACCCCACACCCGATGCCGTGATTATAAGAGAAATAGAATACGCAAACCTGCAGGGAGGCGATATTGTCAGCCCTCAACCGGTACACCCGGTAACGCTCTGGCCTATGGAAACTACGTCAGGCAGCGCGGACGCTGTATACCGTACGGAAAATCCGCCTCAATCGGCGGACACCAATTACTATAAGACGGTGTATGAATGGGAAAGAAAGCCTGATGCAGGGATAATCCGGCTGGTGGCGCTGCCGTACCGTAATGGCGCCGACGGAGCTGCTGCAGACAGTTGGGAACACGCAATGGCCGAAGGACGTTTCGTAACGGTGGTTCTGGACGACCTGCCGCCGTCAGGCAGCGTCGGACTGAGCCTGAGCGGATCGGCTTCTGTAAACAACAATGTGTATTATTACAACGATTCTACCAATAAAACTCTTACCATAAACGCCGATTTTTCCGGCATTGCAGATAACGGAGGTACGGGAATCCTGCCGGTGGCGGCATCCCGCGACCGGCCATGGACTATGGACGATCCTTCCGCCCTGCGGTGGCAGTTCCGTATTCAGTCCGGCGATAACGTGTATCACGAGAGCGGCTGGCTTCCCCTGAGTTCCAACACGCAATCGCTGGACTTATCAACTGATACGTCGCTGCCTAACAGCCAGGACAACCGAAACATACAACTGCGTTTTACGGATGGGCGGGAAAATGAAAGCAGTTGGACTACAGCGCGGGAAATCCGGTATTATTCGCCATCCTTCCATGAGGTTGCCGTATGGAGCGCAAACTACAATGAAGGAGCAAACTCCGTTAACATAGCATGGACAAAACCCTCCGACATGACCGGCGTTGAAGTTTCGGTAAACGGAGCGGTGCAGCAAGTCTATACCGCTTCGGGTGGTTCTCATCTTATTACCAACGTACCCCGCATCAATACTTCCGGCGTAAGATCGGGACAAGCGGTAAGCGGTGTAAGCGGCTATACTGTTACGCTCACCGCGTATAACGATTACGGCAGGGCGGATTCTGCGATAATTAAAATCTGGAATATTCCCGGCATGAGTGTTGACCAGGACAACCCGGCAATAGAACTGACCGGAGCGAATATTGCTACGGCATTACAGGCTGATGTACGAACCTATGCCCTTACCCAGGACATAGACCTTGGCGTATGGACGCCGGTTGGAGATGAAGCAACTCCTTTCAAAGGAAAACTCTATGGTAACGGATATACGATACGCGGCTTGCAGCCTATCGGTGCAGCATACTCAGGGCTTTTTGCTTATGTACACAATGCCGAAATCCGCGACCTTCGCGTTGTATACAACGGGTCTTCAATAAGCGAAGGTCTGTATTTTGGCGGCATTGCGGGGTATGTAAAAGGCGCCTCAACCATTACCAATACCATTGTTACTCAAGGAACGGGCACGGTGACTATGAATCCCCGCAATAATTCTTCCGCTTACGCCGGGGCAATGATCGGCTCCATGGACTCTACGGTGAAGATTGACAACTGCTATACCGCCCTGAATCTGAATGTAGAAAGAAGCAATGCCGGCGGAATCCGCGCCGGAGGCATTGCTGGATATATCAGCGCGGGGGGAACTGCCACGGCAGTTATGATAGACCGTGTTACTGTGGCGGGAACGGTATCAGCTTCGTCCAATTCTAACAGTGATGACAACATAATATACCTTGGAGGCATCGCCGGAGAGAGTCAGGGGCTGGGAAAAATACAAAATTCGGAAGTAAGAGGAACGCTTAAAATGCTTGCCAAGAGTACTTCGACAGATAGACATCTCAGATATATCTGCGGCGGAATAATTGGTAAAATGCAGGATGGGCATATAGCATCCTGTGATTTTACGGGAACAATCACCTTTGACAACAACTTTTCAACAAAAAAACAGACTTATGTCGGCGGAGTGGCAGGAACCGCAGGAGGGATTTTTACCTATGTACGTGAATTTACCTACGTAGATAATGGTGAGGAGAAAACTGGATATGAAGACATGTATGATGAATTTAATACGGCCCCTATAACGGTGAAAAACTCAACAGCCAGCGGTGATCTGACCTTCAAAAACAACGATACCGGTGATCTCTTTTTGGGAGGGGTATGCGGCTCTACCCATGGCGTTTCCAACACTAACAATGTTACTTTTACGGAATGTGTTTACCGGGACGGTTCCATTAGTATCACCGGAACAGAAACGGTCGGAGGCCAGACAGTAGGAGGGTTTGCAGGTAATGCCATAAACACTGTATTTACAAACTGCAGCAGCCGCGCCGGAATCATAAAAAGCACTTTTGGTAACTCCACGGATAACAATATCTTTGGAGGTTTTGTCGGAGATTTTTCCGGCACTTCAAAGTTTAATAATTGTTTCAGCGCTTCCTCCATTGATGTGCAATCCACGGTATCATCAGGTTCACATATTTGGTGCGGCGGGTTTGTAGGACGAATCCGGGGAGATGGCGCTTTGATAGAAGGTTGTTATGCCGCCGGATCGCTTTATGTAAAAGGAAATATTAATGGAAATGATGTAGCAGCGGGAGGGTTTATAGGATATGGAGGCAATAGCGCTACAATCAGAGATTGTTATGCACTGGGTAATGTGGTAGCCGAAAATACCGGTGCCGGCCGTGTGATAGCCGGCGGATTTGCGGCAGATGTCCGCAACTCCAGCCAAATTTTTTATCGTTGTTTTTCCCGCGGTTCGGTCGCGGGAGCTAGATCCCAATCAACAGGAGATGTATATGTCGGAGGATTTATAG
>Ga0082212_10009198_pt1 | contig 12765 bp, 9 predicted proteins | sample TergutNt197P3_FD_71548 | JGI IMG/M metagenome (GOLD analysis project Ga0082212, IMG submission 71548) | Neocapritermes taracua P3 segment gut microbial communities from Petit-Saut dam, French Guiana - Nt197 P3 | ecosystem: Host-associated > Arthropoda: Insects > Digestive system > Gut ... | reverse complement strand
GTCGTTAAATGTATCGATAATTATCTTATTGCCGGATGTCATTGACGGACGGAGCATCGGATCGATATCGTCAATTTTGATAAGCACTTCAAACATTTTAGCGTCGGAATTCGGCAATTGTTCGCCGATATTTGCAATGCTCATTACCGTGCCATTAAACCTCTTGTCGGGGAACGCATCTACTGTTATATGTACTTTTTGATTTCTTGCAATACGGGCTATTTCAATTTCACTAACATAAACTCTTGAAAGCATTGAGGTTAAGTCGGGCAGAGTCGCAACAGCCAAATCAAATTGATTAATAGATGAACCTTCTTTACGTTTATTGCCGCGGCGGTCTCTTATATAAATAACCATTCCGCTCGCAGGAGCTGTAACTGTAAACTGAGCAAGGAATTCTTCAAGATCTTCAACAGTTATTTCGGCTATTTCAACTCTCGAATTTTGGCGGACTATATTTGCAAGCACCTGAGCGTATCTTCGTCCATATTCCCTTTCTAATTGCTCCAACCTTCTTTTTTGTTTGTCTAAATCAATTTCGGCTTTGCGTATTGTTGCGGGCGGTTCATATTGTGATTGAGCAAGCGTTATCTCGGCTTCTTCAACCGTAAAGGCTTGGTTTTTGATTCCATCTCTAAGATTGGTTAACGTAACCGCCGAGTCAAGAATCCTCATTTCAAGGGTTTCACGTTCTCTTTGAAGAGATTCTCTGGCGTCTCTTAGGCTGTTTTCATATTGAGTTCTGTCGATTCGTGCAACATAGTCGCCTCTTGAAACCATAGTTCCTTCAGCTACAATATCCTGAATTGTCAAATTCTGAACCCGCATATTATTATTGTTGGGTCTGGCTAAAGTTCTTGTGCGTCCCTGTACCATTTGAGGTCCCAAAATGGGGACAGATCTTTCTGCAATCAATTCTCCGGAAGTTGAGACCGAAATTTCGAAAACTTCGCTTTTTGCTTCGACAAAAACCTCTACTTTGCCCCTGCTGGATGCAAATTTATTAAACAGTATCAGAGCTATTACCAATGCTAATACCCCTGCTGTTATTAAAATCTTTTTTACTTTTGGGCTCATTTTACAATATTTTTAGCTTTTTTTACACTCAAAACTTTCACCGTACAAATATAACACATACAGTTTTATAATGTTACAAATACATGTTTAATAAATGTTAAAAATGATGTTTTGGGAAATCTTTTAAATTGTTAAATAGTTAAAAAATATGCTGACTGATTATGTTATACTCGGACTTTGTGTTATTGTTCTTTTGTCGTATCTTTTCGACATCACATTCAAGTATTCAAAAATTCCGGGAGTTGTTCTTTTAATAGCACTTGGCATTGCATTACAAGTTATTGTAAACTATACCGGACTGGAAATTCCAAATATGCGTTCCGTGCTTCCTGTTTTGGGAACTTTAGGTCTTATACTTATTGTAATGGAAGCAAGTCTCGAAATCAAGTTCGCAAAAAACAAAATAAAAGGTTTACTGCAAGGAGTAATGGCTTCCGTAGTTCTTACAATATTATTTGTATCTATCCTGACGTTTGCGTTTATAAAAATATGGAACCTGCCTTTAATCGCCACTTTGCTCAATGTTATTCCTTTAGCGATTATCAGCAGCGCAGTTGCTATTTCATCGTCGGGATTGCTTAACCGCAACCAACGGGAATTTATTACGCTCGAAAGTTCTGTTTCCGATATTTTTGGCATCCTGCTGTTTGATTTTATAATTCTTAATCATGAATCTTTTACTTCTGGATTGATTGATTTTGCATCTAAAACACTTATAATAATTCCGATAGCTATTATTCTGGCAATTTCTCTTGCATGGCTTTTATACAAAATTAATTACCACGTAAACTATATAATAATTCTGACCGCTGTGGTAATGGTTTACGCACTTGCAAAACTAATGTACCTGCCGGGGCTGTTTCTTGTCGTGATTTTCGGACTTTTACTTTCAAACACTCATCTTGTTCAAAATACTTTTATACGAAGACTTGTCGATTTCAATAAGTTCAGAAACGATATTGATTCGTTCAAAAAAATACTTTCAGAGTTTACGTTCATCGTAAGGTCGTTCTTTTTTATAATGTTCGGATTTTACACCAATCTGTCGGGACTTGTTAATATCCACAGCATTGCGCTTGCCCTCGCAATAACTGCTTTCCTATTCCTTTTGCGCTGGGCATTTTTCTACTTTTTCATCGACAAAGATTCTATGAAACTCATTTGGTTTGCTCCACGCGGACTGATTACAATTCTGCTGTTTATGAACCTGCCCGATATGTTCAGAATAGATGTTATTAATGAAGAGGTAATTACACTTGTTATTCTGATGTCGATTTTTGTAATGATGACAGGAAATATACTTCCACACAAGGAAAAATTGACGGATATTCAGAACACAAAAGAAACGCATCCGTCTTCAGATTATCAGGAAGCAAACGATCAGCAAATTAATGCTACTCCTGACTTTCATGTTTAATTTCATATCCGTGAAACTGAAACTCGGTTTGGTCGGGAAATAATATGTTTATAAAATATAATTTATATCCAAGTTTTTCGAGACTTTCCTCAACGTATTCCTTGTGTATGTAGGCATCATGTCCCTCTTTTATACGGCTCACAAAAATCCAGTGATAAAATTCTGCCTGCGAGTTTGATACAATAAACCCCGGATTGTCAATGGCTACCGCCACACCCATAAAATATATTTTATCGCGTCCGCCAATATCGATAGAAACTGTCATACTATCATTTACCGACTCAAATAAAATGTGCAATCCCTGTTCTATCCAATCGTCCAGCTCAACAAAATCATCATTATGAAGATAATAAGCATCGTCTATCAGAAAATAACCTGTATCCTGTCCGCTCATAGAACACGGTGACAGTAGAACAGAAATTAAAAAAATTATAACAAAAAGATTTTTCATAACTTAAAAACAATAATTAACCGCAAGATAGAGATATTTTGGGAATTAACGTAATTAATAGTTACGAGTTACTTGATTATTGACATTTTCACAGCTTTATGCCATCCGTTAATCAGCTTGCGTGTCTTTTGTCGATGAGGTATATTGCTTCTCAAAACGCTCGTTGTGTGCAGTAAATTATTGATTCACTATCTCGCTCCATATTTTTTCACCTTTTTTATTCATATAGAAAAATTCGTATTTGCCTGTATATCTTTTGTTTTCATATATAGATCTTCTTCCTTTGGTTAATCCATTCTTAAATCCGCCATAACTTACATGTGGCTGAAATGGAATCGCAATTTTTCCTGTTTTATCAATAAAACATTGACCGAAATATGAATTAAATGTATAACCCTTTTCTTCAACACTTAAATATACAGGTGCTAATCCTTCGCTGAAATAACTACGTATATCATATTGTGGTTGAATTACAATATTTCCTGTTGTATCAATAAAACCCCATTTATCATCTAACTCTAACTGAATAGCAGCCATACCGTCAGAAAACTCATATGCTCGTCTAAACATTTGAGAACTTATTCGCTCTCCTTTCTTATTAATAAATGAAGTACTAAATCCAAGACTGTCACTGTCATAAAAATATACAACGGCAAATCCCTCAGAGAAGTCAAACAAATCACTATCTTCTGATTGCCATATTCCTCCATTTTTGTCGTCAAGTTGCGCAATAAAATTACCTTTTATATCCATAAAATATCTTTTGTTTTCTTTTACAACATAAGCAACTCCTTCAACAAAACTTGTTGCATGTTGAAATATAGGTTCTATAAACCATTGTCCGGTTTTATCAATAAATCCGAATAGAGGATTGTGCAAATACAAAAAATCACCACTTGAGTACTTGTCCTTTATAATAACTAAAGCTAATCCATGATGAAAATTACAAATTTGATAAATCTCTTTCCCATTGGGGAGTATAAGTTTTGACAGGTCTATTTCTTTTTGACCAGTAGTATTCAAATAGTAAAAATCACCTTCGTCTTCAACACGTAATAAATCTTCCGAAAAATTACCTAAATATTTGTTGGTTTTAAAAACGACATTCCCGCTAACATCTATATATCCATATTCTGAATCCTTTTTAAAAAATACTAAACCTGAATTATAGAGTTCATGTAGAAATTCAAATTTGTCAGAAAATATTTCATTTCCCAAAGAGTCTATAAAGCCAAAATTACCATTGCTTTTTTTTATATACCACCTATTGTATTCTTGACTATATCCTTGTATAGTGAATACAAGCAAAACTAATATTTGTAAATATTTTTTCATTTCACATTATCTTAACATTTTTCCGATAACTTCCGGATTTCCATCGTTAGGCGCCGGAGTAATATTCAATATCCTGCACACCAAATTATATACATCAACATTATTCAACTCTTTCAGTTTATAATTTTTCTTAAATGCCGGACCTGCCGCATAAAAAATAGAATAAAGATCGGGATTATAATTATCATATCCGTGCGCCCCTCGGTTTGCCGACGCTCTGTCATACATTCCGATGCTCCATGAACTGTCGGCAACAACAACAATTTCAGGTATTCTCGGATGCGTTCCGTAATGCCATTTTGCCGGAAGCTCAGATTTTTTCCATGCTTTAACTCCCTCAACATTATTTATTAACGCAAGCAAACTATCAGCTTTGCCTTCAGCCGGATTAACAAGAAGAACAGGATTGCCTCCGGAAAAAGAAGCGACCATCCTTTCAGGCACAATTGATTTAAGATTTATGTATCTGTCGGGAGAAACAGACGCCATGCCATGATCGGAAAGAACAATCAGATTTATCTTTTTGCCGACAGAAAGATTTGCAAGTTTCTTACGCAAAACACCCAAGAGACTGTCAAGATTCTCAACAAGAGTTTCGGTTACATCGGACACAGGACCAAACGTATGAGATGCTGCATCGGGTTCTTCAAAATAGAGATTAACAAGTCGCGGTCGCTTATCTTTCGGATAATCAAACCATTTTATGACGGAATCAATTCTTGCAGTAAATGCTACGCCACTGTCATATATTTTCCAGTACGAAGGATGCATTCCGCCAACAGGAGCTTCCGAGCCAACCCAAAAATATGCCGCCGTTTTCAAGCCATGCTTCTCAGCCGTTACCCACATAGGTTCTCCCCCGTAAAAATCAGGATTTTCTACCGCGCTTCTGTCGCTTATCTGATAAAATAATCCGAGGTCGGGCGCAAAAAAACTATTGTTAATAAGTCCGTGATGATCGGGATAAAGTCCGGTAGCTATGGAATAATGATTTGGAAATGTATTTGTTGGAAACGACGAAAACATCCTATCGGCTTTTACTCCTTCCTTTGCAAGTTGATCGAAGTTTGGAGTTTTATATATAGTATGATAATCCCATCTGAACGCATCAAAAGAGACCACTAAAACATAATTCAGAAATTCTTTGCGTTTTTTATAAACGCAAATGCTAAAAACAACAATCGTCAATAGGACAAAAATCCCAATATACCTAACTTTTATTTTCCAAGTTTTAGTCATATAACAAGCAACAAATGTTTCAAATATACTTTAATTTTTTATTTAATCAAAAATATATAAAGCAGATGAAACATTTGCCCCTGTTGAACGGAATTGAAAGTCGAGCAGTTTTTATCTTCTCTTAATAGAATTTGTATCTTTTGTCTACAATGTTAGCATCTTTTCGCAGTGCTTCGTAAGCTTCATAACTGCCTCTAAACTGAAATGTTGAAGATAGCCTTTGTTGAATTGTTTTGAGATCTTCTTCAGGAGAAGGTATTGAAGCATATACTGTAAACAAAAACACTCCATTTTCTCCTTTTACAGGACCCGAAACAACGTTTTGCGCACCTTCGGGAGCTGTTGCCGCTAATGCGGGTTCTACTCCTACCCCTTGAATTACATACGATCTGAAATTAACCTGAGGCGCTTCTTGAACCTGAAGACTAAGAGAGGATGCAATAGCGTCAAGGTTTCTGCCTTCTGTAATATTTTTTTTAAACTCGTCGTTTATTATTTCTGCCTTTTTGTCTCTCATAAGAGCTATTCTAATTTCAATATCAACATCTCCTACGGCAGCATAACCATCTTCCTGAACTTTGGTGCAATATGCAACTATATAACTGTCGCCAAGTTCAAAAACAGCCTGTTGATTATTATTGAGAATTATCTTCTCTTTTTTTGTTTGGAAAAGAGCCATTATTAAGGATCGTGGGTTATCAATACCGGGAAGTGCTCTTTGCTGCGGAATTACATTACTTGCAACTCTTTTATTCAATTGTTTGTCGGCAATAGCATTGTTAAACTTTTCATAGGTATCACTTGAACTTGCAAACTGGCTTGCTTCGCTGTAAATCATTTGGTTAGTGCGCGAACTTGCAACAATTCTGCGTTCAATATATCCTATATCATATTTTTTGATTTTTTTCGACACGTCAAGAATTTCAATTATGTGAATTCCGAAATCAGTTTCTGCGGTTTTAATCTCGCCTTTTCTGCCTGTAAAACATGCATTATTAAAAGGAACAACCATAACGCCTTCGGAAAACCATCCAAGATCGCCGCCAATTTGTGCCGAACTCTGATCTTCGGAATATATAATTGCAAATTCGTTAAAAGAAGATGGAGTTCTTCTCAGAATCTGCGCAAGACTGTCGGCAAGTTGCCTTGAATCTTCGAGCGATCTGAATTGATTGGGAGATATGAGGATATGACGGGCATGCACCGAGTCGGGGCGCTCTTCTGCTGCAAGTAATCGAGCGATTTTATATGATCCGTTTTCTAAGTATGGTCCAAATATGCTGTTCATTTCTTCTTTTTTTACAAAATCCTGAAGTGTATCAGGAACGCTGTTTAGCGGAGAGAAAAAGTCAACATGACGCAAATCGGAAGTAAGATTAATAAATTGCACAGGATCTGTGGAACTGCCGAATTCTTCTTTAGTTGCGTTAATCCATTTTTCAGTTTCTTTTATGTCGTCTTCAGAAGGTAGTATTTCAAATACTACATACTCAATATCTCTCTGAGCGGTTCTTTTATAGTTATTTTTATTTTTTTCAAAATATGCATTAACGTCGCGTTCAGTAATTTTAACGGTAGAGTCGGCTACCAAATTGTAGTTTTTCATTATATAGCTGAAATCGACGGTATTTGCCATCAGCGCTTGTTCAAATTCGGCTTGTTTTGAAGTTACATATAATCCTTTGGAAACAAATGAATTGTATTTTGAACTGGTTCTATCTTTTATTATTTCATTTTCAAAAAATAACCAATAATGTTTTGCAACTTCATCAATTTCTGTTTGTTTTAAAAAATTAACCATAAACGATTTATTGAAAAAACCGGTTTGATTATCGGTAAAAAGCTGCCTTACAATAATATGTGGGTCATTTCCAAATACCAGTTCATCAAGTTCTTCATTGCTTACACCTATTCCAAGATTTTCATACTGATTTTCAAGAATAGTTTCTCTTATTACTTGTTGCCACATTTGTTCGCGAACCTGATCGGTTGTAGCTTCATCAAGGTCTCTTCCTGACAATTTGTATATTTCCATGACATTTTGAATCCTTGTCTCATAATCAAGATAGGATACGGCATTTTTGCCAATTTTACCTATTTCATAATATTCCCTTTGTTGCCTTCTTTGACCTCTTCCTTTTCCAAAAAAGTCACTAACTACAAACAGTATAAGAGAAATGCCAATTACAATGGCAACTAATGTTCCTGCTTTTTCGCGTAAATATTGAAGCGTTGACATCTAAATTTCTTTAATTTAATTAACAAATAGAACTCTTTTTTTATTCAGGCGGCAAATATAACAAAAAAGGGCGGAAAAATATCTTTCCCCCCTTTTTATTTTTATTTTGATTTAAATTACTCTATAAATTTCAGACAAGACGGTTGTCTGGTAATATAAATTTCCCCATGCGCAACAGGAATTCCCGTCTTTTTATCAATTTTAAATAAAGCAATATTTTCCGGAGTTGGTCCGTACAGCTCAGGATTTGGACTTGCATTTGTATTAGCCACAAGGATATATTGCCCTGAAGGATCGAGCGTAAAATTTCTTGGGTGGTTGCCACCGCACGGAGTAACGTCTACAAACGTTAATCTGCCGTCTGCCTCTACTTTAAATGTTACAATAGTGTTATGCCCTCTGTTTGAGCCGTAAAGAAACTTACCATCTTTTGAAAAATGAACATCGGCGGTACTATATCCTCTTATTACTTCAACCCCGGGCGGTAAAGTAGAAATCGTTTGTATTTCTGTTAAATTTCCATCGCCTGCAACATTAAACACTGTCATTGTCAAGTTGACTTCATTTATTACATACATTTTCTTTCCGTCTTTGCTAAATGTAAAATGACGAGGACCTGCACCTTGTGCAAGGATTCCGGTACTGGTTTGGGTAAGTTTACCTGTTGTTCTGTCAAGGTCTAAAATCATAATTTTATCGAGAGACAGACAGGTTATGTAAACTTTTTTACCATCGGGACCGGGGGCAACCATGTGTCCGCGAGCGCTGCGTATTCCTTCTTCTCTGAAGACTATTGTATCTGTTACCTCCAAAGGTAATCCGTTACCATCAAGTCTTACAACTGAAATAGCGCCTGCCCCGTAATGCGCAAGCAAAAGGAAATCTTCGTCAGGCATAAGAGAAACAAAGACAGGACCTCCAGTAGGAATGTCCAACTGTTTTACTTGTTCAGCCTTACTGCCGTCTGCATTGAGTTTCAGAGCAGTAACAACACCTACTCTAACTCCTTCTTCAGTTGTTCTGCCCGATTCATTTGCAGCATACACCATGCCGCGCTTTTGAGAAAGGCAAATGTATGAAGGACTTGGTCCTGCATCTGCTTCTGAAACAAGGTTAAATGTACCGTTTGTCAGGTCAACATCAATAATGCGCAAACCGCCGCCATTACTATCGCGAGCTGTGTAGCCGCCAACATACATTCTGGATACTAATTGTGAATTTCCTCCACAACCAAAAACAGTAATTAAAACTGCAACAATCAATAAGTTTAGGATTTTTTTCATTTGTTTAATTTTGGTTCAAGATTACAAAATATTATTTCTTTAAAAAAACATGAGCAAAATTAATATAAATTTTTGTTTTTGTATAGGATCATTTAACAAAAAACATAACATTTGTAAATACGCACAATAAATAATTAAATGCTACATTATATTTAATTTTTTGACATTGTTAAATTAATATATTTAATTTTAGCATAAGTAAAGTTAGAGAGATTGTTGCTTTGCTGTAACATTTTGTTTTTCTCTTGAATCTCGCCAGATAAGGCTGTTATAGCCCTCTATGGTATAGATTGCCGATTTCGTCTGCAAATGCTTTGCGGCAGGAATAAATCTCTTGTAACTTTTCCAATAATCAGATGCAACGTAGCTTATCTTCATGTTTTTAATATTATTCCATAAAGTTAAGCCTGTTTTTGTTGACCTGTCGCCACAGACAAAAGAGATATACCGTTTTCAATATCTATCAACAGCAATCCATATCCATCGGTGGTTTTTTTTCGACCAACATAAGTATGCAGTTCGTCAAGTTCAACAACTTCTATCGATTCATTGCGCTTAGGCAGTTCCAAATTAATACCCCATTTTTTAACCCATTGATATACCGTACCGTAGCTTATTCTTAAAATACGACCTATCGCTCTAAAACCCAATCCTTCCAAATACATCTGAAACGCCAAACGCCTTGTGGCGGCTGACTTTACATCTGACTTCTGAAATACTGTGTAATAATATCGGCAATCTTTACACTTATACCTTTGACGACCTAAAACTAAACCTGCTTTATGGCGATTTACACTGAAACATCTCGGACAATCCATAGCTTTTTGAATGCAAAAATAATTATAATATATTAAATTAACAATACCTTATATTATAACTTTACTTTCGCAAGTAAATCTGTTTTGGCATGGTTTTTGTCGTTATTATTTTGAGCGCTCATTTTGCGGTTTTGCCACTTGTATGTGGTATGTTTTTTCTGTCTCATTTATTTTATACAAAAAAAGTTGCAGCCACATTAAACCTGCCATATAAGTAAACATCCTGTATTCTTTTTAAGAATCGGTTTTGTATGTTAACTTTGCCGGTCGTTCAAATTAGATAGTTTAAAAACAGTGAATACTTCAATTTCAAAAAAAATTGTAATGGTCATAGCAGGTCTTTTTCTGCTTATTTTCTTGCCGGTACATCTCGCTATCAATCTTTTGTTGCTTAAAAGCGAACCGGAATCTTTTAACTCAGCCGCTCATTTTGTGGCTACATTTCCTCCTGTAAAAATATTCGAAGCACTTTTGATGATTTCGATATTGGTACACGTTATTTACGGTATTTATATTCAGATATCAAATTGGCTCGCAAGACCTGTCAGATATATAAGCGGCAACAAATTTGAAACGTCGTTTTTTTCAAAGTTTATGATATGGACGGGAGCATCGGTTTTAACGTTTTTGGTTTTACACTTTTTTAACTTCTATTTTATAAAACTTGGAATTGTTGAAGGCAATCATGAAGATTTTTATTCTGTCGCTCACAATCTCTTTAAAATACCGGCGTATAATTATATTTATCTTACATGCTTTGCTCTTCTCGGATTTCACCTCTATCACGCAATTATATCGGCATGTCAAACAATTGGACTTAACCACAGAATCTGGACTCCGATAATAAAAAAAGCGGCTCTGATTTACGCAATTATCATACCTTCGGGTTTTGCTTTTATCTCAATATCGCTTTGGTTTTACAAGTAAACTTATGGCAAAAATTGACGCAAAAATATCTGCATGGGAAATCTGAAACAAAAAAGTTGTATTTGAGTAAAAGTTTGTATTTTTACAGAATGATTTAAAAAAAGGAAACCATATCCGAAAAAAGAAAACAATTGGACAGTGAATTGAAAAACCACACGTTTAACTTGTCGAATTTTAAGTTTAATAAGGAAGTTCACTTTAAAAATATGGCGTCAGCAAGATTAGGAAGCGAAAAGAGATTTTAAAACATATCAAATTGATAATGTAGCTCCCGAAATAACTACTCGCTTAACAATATAAGTAATGGAACGGAAAAATTTTGTAAAACTACTCGCCGGCGGAAGCGGTGCAATAATTTCGGTTCCACCAGCCAAATTACGATTTTTTATAAAAAAATATCCTGAACCGGAAGAAGGAAGTTCAGGTTTTGGTGCCGATTTAATCATTGCCGGAGGCGGTTTAGGTGGATGTGCGGCGGCTCTGTCTGCTTTACGCAACAATCTGAAAGTAATCATGACAGAAGAGACCGACTGGCTTGGCGGTCAGGTTTCGCAGCAAGGCGTTCCTCCCGACGAGCATCAATGGATTGAAACTCACGGTGGTACAAAATTATACAGAGATTTCAGAAATAAAATACGAGAATATTACTTTCGAAATTATCCGCTAACGAATGCAGCACAATCGAACAAATATCTTAATCTTGGTGACGGAGCCGTATCGAGACTATGTCACGAACCTCGCGTGGCAGTTGCAGTATTAAGTGAAATGCTTGCGCCTTACATCAGTTCGGGCAAACTTGTTATATTAAAAAATTGCAAAACAGTTTCTGCCGATGTAACAGGCGACAAAGTCAAGGCAATAAAAACCATCAATCTGCTTACCGGAAAAACATATATTTTAGAAGCTCCATGGTTTATAGATGCAACAGAACTTGGCGACCTTCTTCCGCTAACTGGCACAGAATATGTAACCGGAACCGAATCAATAAAAGATACAGGAGAATTGCATGCTCCCGAAAAAGCCGATCCTAACAATATTCAGTCATTTACTATGTGTTTTGCAATGGATTATATAGAAGGAGAAGATAATACCATTGACAAGCCCGAAAATTATGATTTCTGGAGAAATCATGTTCCGCAGCTCTCGCCTCCATGGTCGGGCAAATTATTAGATTTAAAATACTCCAACCCTTCCACTTTAGAATCTAAATATTTGGCATTCGATCCATCGGGAGCAGATACATCTCCTATTCTTAATCTTTGGCTGTACAGAAGAATTATAAACAAAAATAATTTTTTGTCAGGAACATATCAAAGCGATATAACTCTTGTCAACTGGCCCCAAAACGACTATATGCTGGGTAATATCCTTACCGGCGAAAACGATTTTGAAAAGCATGTAGCCAATGCGAAACAACTGAGCCTCTCGCTTCTTTACTGGCTGCAAACTGAAGTTCCTTTGCCAAATAAAGGTTATGGATGGAAAGGTCTCAGGTTAAGGAATGACGTTATGGGAACAGACGACGGACTGGCAAAATATCCTTATGTACGAGAATCGAGAAGAATAAAACCCGTCTTCAGAATACTTGAAGAACATGTCGGTTTGGAAAACAGAATGCTCGTAAGCGGACAAAAAGAAAATGTAAAAGCGGCAGATTTTTATGATAGCGTTGGAACCGGCTATTACCACATCGACCTGCATCCCTCATGTGCAGGGGTTAATTATGTCGATTTCCCTTCGCTTCCATTCCAAATACCATTGGGAGCTCTTATACCTCAAAGAGTTGAAAACCTGATTCCTGCAAATAAAAATATAGGCTCAACGCATATAACAAACGGATGCTACAGACTTCATCCTGTTGAATGGAATATAGGCGAATCGGCTGGAGCCCTTATAGCGTTTGCGGCTTCAAAAAATACTATTCCTGCAAATGTTCGAAAAAACAGAGTATTATTGGAAGAATTTCAGCAAATGATAAT
>Ga0082212_10009197_pt1 | contig 12766 bp, 6 predicted proteins | sample TergutNt197P3_FD_71548 | JGI IMG/M metagenome (GOLD analysis project Ga0082212, IMG submission 71548) | Neocapritermes taracua P3 segment gut microbial communities from Petit-Saut dam, French Guiana - Nt197 P3 | ecosystem: Host-associated > Arthropoda: Insects > Digestive system > Gut ... | reverse complement strand
TTCCGCCGGAATCGGTCAAAATTCACGGAATCGACGAGAAAGATGTGGCAGAAAAAGAAAAGCGAGCGGCTTTGCTCCGTCCCATCCCCCGGTTAGACGCGGAGTTTGACATAGTTCTGGTAAAACGTTATACCGTGGGCGTTTTCAGTGTCTTGCTACTGACTTTTCTGCTCAGTTGTATTCCAATGTCCTCCTTCTTCCGGTCGTTTTTGGGAACGTTCGGACTCTGCTTGGTCGCCTTTCCTTTGGTGCAATTCGGTTATCAAGTTCTGCGGGATCGAGAACGGATTTTTTTCTTCACCGGCAAAGAATTGTACCGCCGAGCGGGTATTGTGGCGGCGGGGTACGTCCTTTTTTGGTGCATCTTTGAGTATTATCTTGCGGTGACTCAAGCCGAAATCTTTGTTAGTTGGCTCTATTGGACAGCATTTGCGGCACTGGCAACGCTCCTCGCTCATTCGATTCTCGAAATGAAAGTGAGTGACGCATTTTTGCATTCCTGTCTTTTCGGCTTTTCTGTTGTTCTTTTACGGATTCTCTTTGGACTCGGTTGGTTTTGGGAGTCAAGCGCGTTAATCCGGTATAGTACCGCTCCGCCCGCTCCATTTTTGCCGGGTATGTAGCCCAAACACACGCCCGTCGGCAAAATCCCTAAATTTTCATCTTGACAAAATCGGTAAAATAGTTATAATCCGCATAATCGGTAGAAACGGTAAAATAAAAAGAATCGGAAAAATTTATTTTTTTTGCCGATATTGCCGATTTTAACACCACCAAGGGGTGGAATAGTCGAAACCAATGGTTTTTCGACAATATGGAGAAACCCTAAACGAAAGATGGAGCAACTTTATGGCAATTAAAACAGTCTTCACGACGGGCGAAGCCGCCAAAATCTGTAAAATCAGTCAGCAAACGATTATCCGTTGCTTTGACAATGGGCAACTCAAAGGATTCCGGGTTCCCGGTAGCAAATTTCGCCGAATTCCCCGCGAACAACTTTTCCTGTTCATGCGGGACAACGGCATTCCGACAGACGCACTCGAAACGGGCAAGCGGAAAGTGCTTGTCGTGGACGATGATCCCGATTTGGTCGAATTGATCGTCTCCGTACTGGAAGACGATGGACGTTTTGAGACGCGGGTTGCCAACAACGGCTTCGAGGCGGGAATGATGGTCAAGGAGTATCGTCCCGACCTCATTGTGCTCGACGTAATGTTGCCGGACATCAACGGCAAGGAAGTTTGTGTTCGGGTACGCGGCGATGGTTCGTTGGAAAACGTCAAAATCATTTGCATCAGCGGGATGGTGGAGCGGGAAAAGATCAGGGAACTCAAGGAGGCAGGAGCGGATGATTTCCTGCAAAAACCATTTGAGACTGACGTTCTCATTAGCCGCATGTGTCGGCTCCTCGAAGTCGAATCGATTGCCGCTTAAAAGGGGGTAGACGTTGTTCGCGGTGTACGGCATTGCGGCTCGATGAATATCCTCTACCGAAACAGCAGATCAATCATTTCCCAGCCGTTGTCGTAACGATAGTTGGTATCCTTCACTGACTCTTCGTCGTAACTTTTGCCCAGTGCCGGTATGCCTGAACCCGTCAAAAGCCATGGAACCGGCTCCGATGTATGTGTTTTCAAAGCGCACGGCGTAGGATGATCCGGCGAAATGAACAACCGCCACTCGCCGTAAGACCGCAATGCCTCGACAATCGGCGGAATGACTTTTGCGTCAATTTCTTCCAGCGACCAAACTTTCTTTTCGGCACTTCCTTCGTGTCCCGACTCGTCCGGTGCTTCGATGTGAACGCAAACGATGTCATATTTTTTTAGTGCATCGGCGGCGTAACGTCCCTTAGCGGCAAAGTCGGTGTCCAGATAACCGGTGATGCCCGGCACGTCGATGGTGTCCCAGCCGATCAGTGTGGCAATTCCCCGGAGCAAATCGACCGCCGTAATCATTGCCCCTTTCATCCGAAAGCAGGGCAACTTCGGTTTTTGACCGAGCCCCCAGAGCCAAACTTGCGTGGCAGGCAATTTACCTTCTCGAATACGGTTGCGGTTGACCGGATGCTCTGCCAGTATTTTTCGGCTTTCGTCCATCCAAGACCGGAGCAGTTCGCTTCCTTTTCCGTTCGGCAAAGCATCGACAATCGGCTTATCGGTGTAATCGTGCGGCGGGGCAGTCTTCGTGCTTTGATCGAACGGCGGCGATTCGCAATTCCGAAGGATGGTTAAATTCCGATAGCCTACTCCGGGATAAAATCGCGTCGGCATCGGCAACAGCGGAGCAAGTTGTTCGTTGAGCGTTTGCATGATTTCCGCTGCTTCCGGCGACGAAATATGTCCCGCAGAAAAGGATTGCATCGCCGCTTTGTCGATGGTAACAAGATTGCACCGGATTGCCCAATCGTTTTCGGTCAGTTCGATTCCCTGTGCGGCGGCTTCGAGTGGAGCACGACCGGTGTAGTAGAGCGAAGCATCATAACCAAGCAGACCGAGAGTGGCAACATCGGAGCCGGGAATGAAACCGGACGGCACGTTGCAACTTTGCCCGACGATTCCCGACCGTGCCAATGCTTGAATGTTCGGCAAGTTTGCCGCTTGGAGCGGTGTACGATTGCCAAGCGATTCGATTGCCCAATCGGCACATCCGTCGGGAATGAGGATTACGTGTTTCATATCGCTGTGCATGATCATCCGAGGGCTACGTTTCGCTTCGTCTCCGACTCTTTGCCTTAATTTTCCACCACCTTGCTTCATAATCTTTTTCACCGTCTTCGGTGCAGGTCCCTTAGCCGCTTTTTCTATCAGCGTATCGACCGCTTGCTCAAACGTCAATTCTTGCGCCGGAGTACCGGCTAAATGTTATTTCTTTTTCTTCACCGTTTTTTTCACGGTCTTCTTCGCCGCTTTTTTAACCGTCTTTTTAGCGGCGGCTTTCTTGCGTTTCGGAGCAGGTCCCTTTGCCGCTTTGTCCGCTAACATGTCAACCGCTTGCTCAAACGTCAACTCTTCCGCCGTCATTCCCTTCGGCATCGTTGCATTCGTTGTGCCGTCCGTGATGTAATCGCCGAACCTGCCCGACAAAAGTTTGATCGGATTGCCCGTTACCGGCGACTCCCCAAACGTTTTCAGCGGTTCCGCCGTTTTCGCCGCCGCTCCCTGACGACCACGCCGCTGCTTCGGTTGCGACAGCAATTCCAACGCCTGCTCCAAACTGATTGCCAGCGGCGATAAGTCGGCAGGCAACGACCGCGTGTCCGAACCACACGAAATATAAGGTCCGTACTTGCCGTTTTGTGCGAATACATCAATTTCCGTGTCGGGATGCTTCCCCAAATTACGGGGCAAACTCAACAGTTGCAACGCAATGTCGAGCGTTACCGCCTCCGGCAACATATTTTTGAGCAGCGACGCATTTTTTTTCGCCTTGTCATCCATTTCGCCGAGTTGAATGTACGGTCCAAAGCGTCCATTTTTCAGATACACCGGCTTGCCCGTCTTGGGATCATCCCCCAACGACTCATCCCCCTTCTTGGCATTGTTCAAGAAATCCAACGCCTTTTCGTAGGACAACTCATCCGGCGGCAAATCCTCCGGCAATGTACCGGTACGCTCACCCTGCTGAACATAAGGACCGAACTTGCCGACTCGAACGACAATCGGTTCGTCCGCCGCAAATGATTCCGGTGTTTCCAACGGAAAAGTGTTCACCGCCCTTGCATCAATTTGTTCCGTCTTGTTATTAAGTAGCGGTTTAAGACCAGTCGTTTCACCGAAGTAAAATTCTTTCAGATATTTCAGGTGTTCCAACTCACCCCGGCTGATGGCATCGAGTTGATCCTCCATCTGCGCCGTAAAATCGTAATTGATAAGGTCGCCGAGATGCTCTTCCATCAGTTGGCACACGGAAAACGCTACCCAAGTCGGCACAAGAGCACCTCCCTTTTTGAAAACGTAGTTCCGCGTTTGAATCGTTTCGATGATCGACGCGTACGTACTCGGTCTGCCGATTCCCTTGTCGGTCAACATTTTCGTCAGTGCCGCCTCGGAATATCGACCGGGTGCCATCGTCGTGTGCGACTTCGGTTCCAAGTCGGCAATTTTCAGCGAATCGCCCGGCTGCACATCGGGAAGCAACGTTTCCCGATCCGCCAGTTCCGCATCGGGATCGTCCGCTCCTTCGACATAAGCCCGCAGATAGCCGGGAAAATCAATCGTCTTTCCGCCGACGGAAAAGAGCGCATCGTCCACTGCAACGACCAACTGCTTGCGTTTGCCCCGCGCATCGGACATCTGCGACGCAACGGTGCGTTTCCAGATCAAATCGTACAGCCGGTATTGGTCGGTTGCCAACTGATTTCGCAGACTCTCCGGTGTTTCAAAGGTGCTTCCTGCCGGGCGGATTGCCTCGTGTGCCTCCTGGGCGTTTTTGACTTTCGTTGCGTAAATGCGAGGAGAATCCGGCAGGTATTCATTGCCGTACTCTCGCTGTATGTGCTTTCGTGCCGCCTGAAGTGCTTCACTGGAAAGCGTTGTCGAGTCGGTTCGCATATAAGTAATGTAACCGTTTTCGTACAAATTTTGTGCCAGGCTCATCGTCGTTCGGGCAGTGAACCCAAACTTTCGGTTTGCTTCCTGTTGTAACGTACTGGTCGTAAACGGTGCGTAAGGTCTTTCGGTGTAAGGTTTTTCCTCAACCGACTTCACCGTAGCGGGGCACCGTTTTAGCCGCTCGGAGAGCGCGTTGGCACCAATTTCATCGAGCAACAAACACGCATCGGGATTAGCAAGTTTTCCCGTTGACGTATCAAAATCTTTGCCGCTGGGAATTTTCCGATTGCCCACAGCGGTCAACCCCGCTTGAAACGGTCTTGACGTTTTCGGAGCGGTGAACGAACCGAGCAAATCCCAGTAGGTGGCGGAGTGAAAGGCAATCCGCTCCCGTTCCCGCTCGACAATCAATCGGACGGCAACGCTCTGCACACGTCCTGCCGAAAGTTTCGGTCGAACCTTGTACCAAAGGAGCGGCGAGACTTCGTAACCGTAGAGTCGGTCGATGATCCGTCGGGTTTCCTGCGCCTGTACGAGATCGCTGTCGATGTCGCGCGGCGAAGCGAGGGCATCTTGGATTGCTTTTTTCGTAATTTCGTGAAAGACGAGCCGATGCACCGGAATTTTCGGTTTGAGCGTTTCGACGAGGTGCCAACTGATTGCCTCTCCTTCGCGGTCTTCATCTGTTGCGAGATAGACATCTTGGGCAGTTTTGACAAGGTCAACAAGTTTTTTGATTTGTCGGCGTTTGTCATCGGGAACGATGTAGAGCGGTTCGAAATCGGCATCGACATTCACACCGAGTCGTGCCCATTTTTCTTTTTTGAATTTTTCGGGAATTTCTGCGGCAACCCGGGGAAGGTCGCGGACGTGCCCGATGCTTGCCTCGACGACGTAACCGTCGCCGAGAAATCGGCTGATCGTCCGTGCTTTAGCGGGAGACTCTACAATTACAAGGGAAAAACCTTTACTTTTTGTTGATTTTGCAGACATAAAATTGACAAGAAATGTTAAACTGGGTAATTTTTTGATGTGTACACACAAATTCCATTGTCCTATTTACGCATTTTTGATGTTTTTGTCAATGGATAAGGATCAAGGTTGCGCAATAATTCCAGTCCGTCGGCAGGTTCGTCTGGATTCCCGCTTTCGCAGCGACGGTGATGGGGTAAACTTGTCGGCGGACTGGTCGATGCCTAAAGTCTGGTCCCTATCCCTTGCACATACCAAAAAAATTGCGTAAAATTAGGCGAGATAGTTCGATAAGCACATTTTACGTCCATGTTTGACCTTTCAAACCCACAGAAACGGGAACGAGTGTTGGTGATCGTCGCAATCATTGCATTGTGCCTTATTGTTGTGCTTGTATTGCCGGGACAGTTCACAGAACTGACCGTATTGAAAGCACAACGGGATAAAAAGCAAGAAGAAATCAAGGTACTTGAAGAGCATGCCAAAAACAAGGACGAAATCCAAAGCCGGCTACTTTCGATGCAAAGTCAGGCGTTCGCCTTTGCAGGAACGCAACGAAATCAGGCAGTCTCCAATTATCAAACTTGGCTGATGGGATTGGCTGGCGGTGCCGGTCTCGGCAATCTTACTCTCAGAGAAACACGAGCAACCGGGGTTAAGGACATCTATGAGAAATCCATCTTTACATTGGACGGTGAAGGCGGACTGCCGGAAATTGCCGAGTTCTTGCGCCGTTTTCACCGCACTGATTATTTACACATTATGGCAAACGTTTCACCTCGTCCTTCGGCACGAACGACGAGTAGTGCAGCGCGAGGTACTCCTGCACGTCAACTTTTTACCGTAACGTTTAGGATTGAAGTGTTGGCATTGCCGCAGATTCGTACCAGCATTGTGCCGAGTGCAGACAGAGCCACATTTGCTATTACCGAAGAAGAACAACAAATGCTGGCGGCAATTACAAGCCGAGCAATCCTTTCGGAATACGTCCAGCCCGCACCGCCGCCAGTACAACCCGCCGCTGAAGTTACGCCGGAGCCTCCGCGACCGCCGGATTTCAACCATACAACGTACTGTATCGTCATGGGGATCACCGGCTCCAATGGAAAACCACTGTGTTGGATTACTCACCAAACGCTAGACCAAAAGTATTATCTCTTCCCAGAAGAGTCATTCACGTTAGAGGGGACGATAGCAACTGTCAAAAAAATTGAAGCGAAAGCTGGTCGAGTCCATTTTGCGGCGGCAGGCGGAGTTTATACTGTAGGTCTAGGCAAATCGTTTGCCCAAGCAGAAGACCCGTGCTATTTTTTCACCGGAATCGTTGATGCTAATGAAAATCCGTGGACGGTTGAAAGCCTCGGTGAACCGCGTTGTGTGATTGTTTACGGGTTTGTGGATGCTAGAGGAAACACGGTGGAACGGGCACGATATTTACTTTCTGCGGGGGCATCGTTTCCAATGGCGGAGGTTACGGCTACCGTTCGCAGAGTCGACTCGGTGCGTCGGCAGATACAAATTGAAGCCGCAGGAGCCGGTGTACACAATTGGAGTTAACGGTTCTTTCTCGGAATTTGCGGAAGAGTAGTGTGCAAAGAGGAACAAACGTTATTTTTCTTTGAGTGTCCGCCCTTGAAGGACAAGGGAAATTATGTTCTCCCTTGCTCAATGTCGCCCTCTACTTCAACAGCGAAGCAGATGAAGACGGCGAAGAAAGTTGGTCGAACAATCGAGTCCCAGCATTTTTAGGTGCAGATTGCTCTTCCTCTGTTTCGATAGAGAGATCAGTTGTCTCTATCGAATCCTGCGATGGCGTTCCACGAAACCACTTGACCACCTCGACGACATCACTCATATAGTGCATGTTGAGCGCATGCTTTGCATCGGCATTTCCGAGTTTTGCCGATTGACGCAGCCATTTGACTGCCTCCGTTTTGTTTTTGTCAACACCATCACCAATACGATAACATATTCCGAGCATCAACATCGCATCCGCATTTCCAAGTTCTGCTGATTGATGAAACAATTTTATCGCTTCTGCCTTGTCTTCGGCGACGCCAATACCCTGACGATAGCATTCTCCAAGTATAAGTAGCCCATCCGCATCTCCCTGTTCTCTGATTTCACGTAACCGCCCTACGAAGCTCGCGACTATTTGCCGGGCTCCATGATGTCCCTGTTCTGCTGCTTTGCGCACCCACCGTACTGCTTCTCTCCCATTTTCGGAAATACCTTTGCCATGGGCATAACACTGAGCGAGCATATACTGTGCATCGGCATATCCTTGTTCTGCTGCTTCACGGAACCATTTGACCGCTTCTTCCTCATCTTCGGGAACACCAAGCCCACTGTAATAACACTGGGCAAGTGCGTATTGCCCTTCGGCATTTCCTTGTTCAGCGGCTTTACGATACCACGATACGGATTCTGCGTAGTCTTGAGAAAGGTTGATATTGAGACGGAATATGCCAAATTTATATTGTTTAGCGAGCATACCGTAATGGTAACAAATACCGAGCAGGACTTGTCCTTCGGGAATACCTGCTTCGGCGGCGGTTCGCCAGTCGGTGAGTCGGGTTATCCCCAGGGTATCAAGGCGTTCCTTGGCGGCTTCGTCCCCATTTGTTTCGGTGAATTCAATGTGTTCCCGCAGGTCTTTTTTGACCACTTCAGTCAATTTGTCGTCTGCTGCTGCGGCGGTGTAGGCGATCAAAAGGAAAATGACAAAAAGGCTGAGTGAGATTCGATTGAACATGAAAAATACGTTAAAAAGGGAAACTCCATGCGGAAGTGTAACTATTTTTGCCGAGTGCGGCAAGAGGAAAAACAACATCATTTCCGCTGCACGGGAATGACGGCTATGTTCCAAACTTGTCGACGGACTGATGCCTCGTGGGTTACTACCGTAGCCGGTTGACGTTTCCCGCATAAACCGTTAAAATGGTACAGAATGAATTTCGTGCTGGCACAGGGTCGGTACGCGGAATTTTTATAAATCCTTACACAACAGCACATTATGGCTAAATACGTTTACAACTTCGGAAAAGACGGCACGGACGGCGACGCAACCATGAAAAATCTCCTCGGCGGAAAAGGAGCCAACCTCGCCGAAATGGCAAAAATCGGACTGCCCGTACCCTCCGGCTTCACCATCACCACCGAAGTCTGCACCTACTTCTACGAACATGGACAACAATATCCGCCGGAACTCGAAGCCAAAGTCAACGAAGCAATGGCTGCCATCGAAAAAACGATGGGAAAAAAATTCGGCGATCACAAAGATATGCCGCTCCTCGTCTCCTGCCGATCCGGTGCGAGAGAATCAATGCCCGGTATGATGGACACCGTTCTCAACATCGGTCTGAACGACAAAACCGTCGAAGTTCTCGCCAAGGAATCCCAAGACGAACGCTTCGCCTGGGATTGTTACCGCCGGTTCGTCCAAATGTACGGCGACGTGGTTCTCGATATGAAACCGAAAACCAAGACCGACCATGACCCGTTCGAGGAATTGCTTGAAAAAATGAAAGAAAAAGCCGGTGTCAAAGAGGACTCCGAACTGAAACCGGAACATCTCAAAGAACTCGTCAAGCAATTCAAAGCCGCCGTCAGAAAACAGACCGGCAAAGATTTCCCGGATGATCCGATGGAACAAGTTTGGGGTGCTGTCGGTGCCGTCTTCGGTTCGTGGATGAATGACCGGGCGATTGTTTATCGCCGTATGTACGGTATTCCGCACGAATGGGGCACCGCCGTGAACGTGCAAGCGATGGTCTTCGGAAACATGGGAGATACCTGTGCGACCGGTGTGGCACTAACACGAAATGGTGCGACCGGTGTCAAGGGAATCACCGGCGATTACCTCATCAATGCCCAGGGCGAAGACGTAGTTGCCGGTATTCGGATGCCGAAGCGAATCGAAGAATCGCTCAAAAAGGATATGCCGACCTCTTGGGAAGAGTTCTCGAAAGTGGCGATGATCCTTGAAAATCACTACAAGGACATTCAGGACATCGAGTTTACGATTGAAAAGCAGAAACTCTGGATGCTCCAAACCCGGAATGCCAAGCGTACCGGTTTTGCGGCTGTTCGCGCCGCCGTCGATATGGTCAACGAAGGCTTGATTTCACCAGAACAGGCGATTGCCCGAATACCGGCAAACGACATTACGCAACTGTTGCAGCCTGTCTTCAGCGGTGCCGGTCTTAAAGGCAAAACGCCGATTGCAAAGGGTATCAACGCCGGTCCCGGTGCCGCAACCGGTCAGATTCATTTCCAACCGGACGAAGCCGAAGCGGCTTGGCAGAAGGATAACAACGCTAAAATTATTCTCGTCCGTATGGAAACGACCCCTGAAGACCTTCGTGGTATGAAGGTCGCCAACGGTATTCTGACTTCGAGAGGCGGTGCCGCCTCGCACGCTGCTCTGGTGAGCCGTCAGATGGGAAAAGCCTGCGTGTGCGGTTGCGAAGCCGTCGTCATCGACTACAAAGCGGAAACGATGACCGTCGGAAAGGAAACCCTCAAAAAAGGGGACTGGATTTCCGTCGATGGGTTTACCGGAAACGTGTACAAAGGAGAAGTGCCGACTTCGCCGTCGGAAGTTCTGCAAGTGTTGTTCGAGAAATCACTCAAACCGAAGGATGCCCCGATTTACCAGTGCTTCCAGCAGTTAATGAGTTGGTCCGACCGCTTCCGCAAACTCGGTGTGCGTACCAACGCCGACAATCCGAAGGAATCGGAACAGGCAATCGCTCTCGGTGCTCAGGGAATCGGTCTTACCCGAACGGAACACATGTTCTTTGAACACATCGACGACTTCCGCAAGATGATTCTTTCGGAGACCGTTGCCGAACGTGAAAAAGCATTGCAACCGCTCCTGAAACATCAGCAGACGGACTTCGAGGGTATCTTCCGGGCAATGAAAGGACGACCGGTTACGATCCGGTTGCTCGACCCGCCGCTTCACGAGTTTGTGCCGCACGAAGAAAAAGACCAGGCAGACCTCGCCAAGAAGATGGGAATCAAGACGGCAGATGTGAGTCGCCGTGTCAAGGAATTGCACGAGTTCAATCCGATGCTCGGTCATCGCGGTTGCCGACTCGGTATCGTCTATCCCGAAATTACCCGAATGCAAGCGACGGCAATTTGCCAAGCGGCAGTAACGGTGATGAAGGAAGGAATCGATTGCCATCCCGAAATTATGATTCCGCTCGTTGGCAACATCACGGAGTTCCGCAATCAGGAAAAGGTCATCCGCGAAGCCGCCGCCGAGGTGTTCAAGAAAGTCGGCGTAACACCGGACTATCTCGTTGGTACGATGATCGAACTTCCGCGTGCGTGCATCACCGCCGACCGCGTTGCCGAGGGTGCCGAGTTCTTCAGTTTCGGAACGAACGACTTGACGCAGACCGGTCTCGGTATCAGCCGGGATGACTACGGGACATTCATCAACGAGTATCGGGAGATGGACATTTTCTCGGACGACCCGTTCCAAACATTGGATCAAGACGGTGTCGGCGGCTTGATGAAAATTGCCATCGAAAAGGGTCGAGGAACTCGTCCCGACATTAAACTCGGCATTTGCGGTGAACACGGCGGTGATCCTGCGTCGGTGAAGTTCTGCCACAAGGTCGGTTTGGACTACGTGAGTTGCTCGCCGTTGCGTTTGCCGGTGGCACGACTTGCCGCTGCTCAAGCCGCCATTGCGGAGAAGAAGGAAAAAGCCGCTAAGAAAGCCGAAGGCAAATGCGGTTGCGGTTGCTGTGCCAACTGCAAGTGTTGCTGTTGCAAAGGTTAACATTGCGATAAATAATGTGATCAAAAAGAGCGGCACCCGCAAGGGTGCCGGTTTTTTTGCACAAACGTTGGTATAATGACCGGACGTAATGAATCACCTCTTTTACGGCGACAATTTGGAAGTTTTGCAAAAGCACATCGACGACGAGTCGGTGGACTTGTGCTACGTCGATCCGCCGTTCAACAGCAAACGCAATTACAATCAGATTTACAACAACGTCGGCACGGATGACATTGCTCAAACGCAGGCTTTCGTGGACACTTGGGAGTGGGGACACTCGGCGGAACTGCAACTCGATATGCTCCGCAAAGAGCCGAAATACACTCGGCAGTTGGTCGAAACGATTCTCGGCTTTGAAAAAATTCTCGGCAAAGGTGCAATGCTTGCATATCTCGTCAATATGGCGGTACGCTTTGTAGAAATTTGGCGGGTGTTGAAACCGACGGGGAGTTTTTACGTCCACTGCGATTCCACTGCTTCTCATTACCTGAAAATCGTTTTGGATGCCGTGTTTTGTGCAAAAGGTGGTCGTTTTTGCAATGAAATTATTTGGCGACGGCATTATAGTCATAATGACGGCAAAAAACTCGGTTGTATTCACGATACGATTTTTTATTACACGAAATCGAAGAACTACACCTACCACCGGCAGCACTTCGAATACGATGAGGAATACATTGCCAAACACTATAACCAAACGGACAAAAGCGGTCGGCAATTCCGATCCGTGTCGATGAATGGGGCAGGACAAGGAGAGCCGCGATATTTTGGGGACAAATTGCTCGCTCCGCCAAAGGGTCGGCACTGGATTTGGACGCAAGAACGTATCAACACCGCCCTTGCCGAGGGGAAAATCTTTTTTACGTCCAAAGGGGTTCCTCGTTATAAACAGTTTCTCGAAGACATGAAAGGTGTGCCGGTTCAGGATACGTGGACGGATTTTTACAGTCTATCTTCTCACGATAAAGAGCGTCTCTGCTACGCCACGCAAAAACCGCTGGCACTGTTAGAGCGAATCATCCAAGCGTCCTCTAACGAAGGAGACGTAATCCTCGACGCATTCTGCGGTTGCGGCACAACAGTCGATGCCGCCCAATCGCTCAACCGAAAGTGGATAGGCATCGACATTACATATAACGCTGTGTCGTTAATACTAAAACGTTTGAAAGACCGCTATGGCAACGACATCGAGCAGCAGATTCAACTCTCCGGTACGCCGAAAGATATGGAATCTGCAAAGGCATTAGCACACAAAAAGGATGATCGATTGCGGAAAGAGTTTGAAAAGTGGGCGATTCTCACATACACGGATAACCATGCGAAGATCAACGACAAGAAAGGTTCGGATCGCGGCATTGACGGCATCGCTTATATTCTTGGCGGTACAGCGGTTTTTTCAGTAAAGTCGGGCAATGTTTCCGTGAAGGATGTGCGAGACTTG
>Ga0082212_10009196_pt1 | contig 12766 bp, 9 predicted proteins | sample TergutNt197P3_FD_71548 | JGI IMG/M metagenome (GOLD analysis project Ga0082212, IMG submission 71548) | Neocapritermes taracua P3 segment gut microbial communities from Petit-Saut dam, French Guiana - Nt197 P3 | ecosystem: Host-associated > Arthropoda: Insects > Digestive system > Gut ... | reverse complement strand
CCCTATATTGGCTCTACTCCAGTCGCAGAATTGAAAGCTCCGGATGTATTGGCAGTGTGTCGGAGAATCGAAAAACGTGGTGCCATAGAAACGGCTCACAGAATAAAATTCCGCATTTCTCAACGGCTCCTTGAACATATTTGCCAGCATGGGACATTTCGACCCTCGGGATTAGAAGTATTAAGCAATATCGACTTCATCAGGCGGCAGCGTGGTCTCCATCGTTCCTGTTTGGTAAAGTTGGACGCAATTCTGGATTCTATGTTTCGAAAACAGAAACCATCCTCTCAGGCAATTCATCCCAAAAAGCGACAAGGGCATTGTGATATTCAGTGAAATCTTTTTCGCCTATTTGGATTGTCTCCTCAAGTAGAGATGAATGATAAAGATTCAACAAATCAAGTTTGCCTGTAGCTTGGTCTATGAATAAATCTGGTCTAATTTTTCTAAGCTCATTCTCTGACCAGCCTTCGGCGTGTTTAATAACGTTTACCAGCTGTCGCAATTCGTGAATTTTTGCCCAACATTTCATTTTTTCAAAAGGTTGATTGTGGTATTCAAACACATCTTTTATAAATGAGAAACCTTTCTTTTTGTCAGAAGCATTATATTGAATACATTCGTTTCGTTCTTCTTGAATTATAAAATAGAATAATTGTTGTTCCCAAACTTGGCACATGCATGCGATCCACATGGCAATCGTTCGATAGCGCATGAGGGATAGCAATTCATACTTGCGAATGCTCTCTTCCTGTACATAGTCAATATAGTCAGAATAATCTTCCGTATCACTACTACAGGGTTGCTCCATCAAGTTGTTCCACAAAGTATTTTGAAATTCTTCTGTTTCAAGTTCAGCATTGGCAAAAGTGGGCAAAATGCGTTCAAAGAATAAATCTTTTAGGCTGTTAAGGTCTTTTTTGAAACCTGTACGCTGGTTTTCATGCAAATATAATTGAATTTTTCTCGACATCATGTACCACTGCAAAACAAATTACCTTTCGTGTCAATGATAAGCGAGACACTCAGGCAGGAGTAAATTAGAGTGTAGAAAAGCAGGGGAAGCAAGGGCAAGAGGCAGGAAATTACTTTTTATTCACTCCAAGTAGTCGAGAGTCTGGCCATTAAGAGAGGTTCGTATTTCCCTCCAAATCGGCATGTATCTATCCATCAGCAAAACAAACCGCTCGTTATGGTGTTTTTCTGCTAAATGGACTAATTCGTGCAAGAGGACATATTCAAGGCACTCAAAGGTTTTTTTTGCAAGCTGTAGATTTAGCCATATCTTGCCAGTTTTCTGATTGCAAGTACCCCAGCGCGTAACCATGTACTTGGTTTGCCAGCTGGTAGCCTTTAGACCAGTAATTTTCTCCCACTTTGGCAGTAGCCGCTCTATCTCGGTCTTCAGAAGATCTCGGTACCATTCTCGAACAAAGTTTTCCCTCTGTTTGGTGCCGCTTTCCCTGCGGACTGTCAAGATGGCTTTGTCCCCTACTAGCACAAGCGAGTTCTTGTTGCCGTATTCAATTTGCAGGTAGTATTGCCTGCCCCATACATAGAGCGTCTCGCCAGATACATGCTCCCGTTCCGATTGGCGCAACTGGTCTCCAAACTTGCGCACTTGCTGCTTGATCCATGAGGCCTTGGTGCGGACGAACCTTTCGATGGTCTCATCGCTCATCGAAAGCGGCGCAGAGACCATAACCCTACCATTGGGCGGCTTGACGTAGAGGTGCATGTTCTTGATGTTTTTTTTGCACACCTCGACAGGAATGCCCGAAATATTCAACGCCACTCAGTATTCCCCTTGCTTTACAACAATATTGAAAATACGCTCGACCTCATCCTTGTCATTCAGTAGTTCAAACAATGCCTTTTTAATTGGCCTCTCCTTGAATGGATCATTGCGGAAGCGATCCTGCAATTTTTCTCGGACAGCCCTGTCAATGGCGATTGCCAGTTCCTCGTTTTGCCCGCAGTTGTCATAAAAGGCTCGCAGCGCACCGCTGTTGCGTATACTTTCTGGATAGTGGGAACTGTTTTCAGGGCTTTCGGCCTCTCTTGCCAGTTGGAGATATTTTTCCAGTAGCTGCTCGTACGCTACGGCTCCATTGCGCCTGTCCTTAATGAGTTCATCGAGTATTGCCGAAAGTTTTTCATAATATTTTGGATTGACGAGAATCCTCTCCACGACATTTCTGCGAATATTGTTCTCAATTGCCTCCGCAGCCGCCTCCTTGTTTTTGCCATCAAGTTTTTCTCCGTGGGCAGTAACAAAATCCAATAGCGTAAAATCGTCAAAATTGCCGATTTTACGGCTGTCTTCGGCCCTGATATAGGTATCTATCAGGCGGCGCATGTCTGCTTCCCATGCCTTTAAGTCCATAAAATCGCCGCTGGAATTTCCTATGTCATTCTTGAGGTTAGTATAGAATTCTACCTTTTTATGAATATCCTGACGCTCGGCCTGGCTGTATCCCGCCTCTTCCATTTCCCCCTTGATTTCCGAATAGGCTCTGATTACGCGATTTACGAGTTTATACAGCTTTTCGCGGCTTCGGGAGCAGAACTCATCGTCTATGCCGCCCACGCCATCCACGCCGCAGAAATAGTGGACGTAGTCTATCCGTTCCCGTGGGGCTGCCACGCCGCCGCACAGGTCGTCCAGTTCTTCCAGTGTCGAGTCAAGATATTTCCTGCCCTCTGCGAGGCGGTCTTTGATTACGCCCTTAATGTCTTCGGCATCAAACCCGTCAAAGGCATCCGAAGTATATTTTTGGACGGCATCCCTTAGATGTCCAAACAACTGCTTGTAGTCCACTATATAGCCAAAGTCTTTCTTCTCCCCGTCCAGCCTATTGACGCGGCAAATTGCCTGAAACAGGCCCACGTCCTGCATTTTGCTGTCGAGGTAAAGGTAAGTGCAGGGCGGCGCGTCAAAGCCGGTCAGCAGTTTGTCAACCACGATGAGCAATTTCATATTGGCAGGTTCTTCAACAAACTTGCGCTTGGCCTCCTTTTCAAAGTCCTCTGCACTTTGGCCGTTCAGCATTTTTTGGTAGGCTTCGTACTTTTCAAATTCCTCTGAGTTACCCGCCTCAGTACGCAGGTTGCCAGGATTGGGATCATAGGACGTAATGACAGCACATTCCTTAAAGTCCATGATTTGGAATATTTCCCAGTACTTGCAGGCAGAATAAATAGAATCGGCAACCAGCATCGCATTACCGTGGCCATCTGCCAGGCGGGGCTTTAGATCAAAATCGGCCCATATATCCTTAGCGATTACCTCCAGCCTGTTTCTGGAGCTGTACACTTTTTGCATGTTGGCCCACTTAGACTTGAGCTTTGCCTTTTTGGTATCATTAAGCCCCCTCATTTTTGCCTCAAAGTGTTCGTCTATCCTCTCTGGTGCAGTAATTATCTGGTCTACGTCTCTTGCCTCGTACCTGAGGTCGAGCACAACGCCATCCCTTACGGCCTCGTCGTACTTGTAAGTATGGATAAAACCTGGCGAAAAAACCTCTAGGCTGGTCTTTTTGTCTTTGACTAACAGCGGTGTGCCGGTAAAGCCAATGTATAGAGCATTCGGCAATATCTCTTTCATTCCAGCATGCAGATTGCCGCTCTGCGTCCTGTGGCACTCGTCCACAAAGACCACAAAGTCTCCCTGCGCCTCAAAGCCCTTGGGCAGGGCATTACGCAATTCCTTGAGGAACTGTTCAATATTCTTGGCCGCTTGCCTTTCGCTATGCTCCGAGCTGCCCCGCGCGCCAAACTTGTGAATCAGCGTGCAGATGAGCCTCTTGTCCGTTCTGCCCAATACATCAATCAAGTCCTTGCACGAATCCGTGCGGTAGACAGGTTCGCCCACGCCCTTGTAAACCTGCTCCATTTGGTAGTCCAGCTCGTCCCTGTCCGTCACAATCAGTATTCGCCTAGTGGGTGATTTTTCCAGCAACCACTTCGAGAGCCATACCATCGTCAGCGTCTTGCCGCTGCCCTGGGTGTGCCAGATGATGCCTCCCTGGTTTTTGCTAACCTTCAGTTGTGCTTTTTTGACCCCAAAGAACTGATTGTGCCTGCACAGTTTTTTAATTCCGCTGTCAAAGGCCACAAAATTGTGGAGGATGTCCAAAAAACGTTTTTTGTGGAATAAGCTATACAGTTGCCAGTCCAGCTTGTTGGGCAGTTGCTTGCATGCGTCCAGAATATCCAGCGACACATTATCCAGAGGCTGGGCTGGTGTATTTTCCGTATCGTTTTTCCATTCCAGAAAATATTTTTCCTCGGTGTCTATGGGGGCGTATCGAAGCCCCTCGCTGTTGTTGCCAGCCATGACGAACTGGATCGTAGTAAAAAAGGGCTGATTGAAATGCTCGCTCTGATTGGAAATATTCTGCCTGATGCCGTTGGATACGGACACGGTGGATTTTTTTAGCTCCATCACCGCAACCGCAATGCCGTTAATGTAAACCACCAAGTCTGGCCTGCGGGTGTTTTGGTCTTTTATCGTCACCTCTTCGGCTATGGCAAAAATATTTTTGTGCGGGTACTCCCAATCTATGAAGCGCACGGTCAGGGGGCTTTCCCCTGGATTTTCTCGGATGCCCGCCCCGTACTTGAGAAGTACATATACCTCCTGGTTTGCCTTGTACGGCCCCTGCGCCAGATTGCCCGCTGCGCCGACAAGTTGGCCGATGGCCTTTGTTGCAATAGACTCGTCTATGCCCCCGCCGTCCCTAGACCTAAGCCATGCGAGTAGCCTGTCCGGCATGACGTTGGGGTTGGCCTGCTCCCGCAGGTCGCCGTAGTATTCATAGCCCAACAGTGCTGCGTCCCTGAACAACTTGACGACCTGTTCCTGAGTCTTGCACTCTGGATCGCCTATTTTAGCCATGCTTGGGTGCCTCGTTGTGATTAGAGTAGCGTATCGGTGCCTCGGCAACCATTTGGTGGGGGCTATCGTGGTCGTAGTCTTCGCCGTATTTTATTAGCCGGATCCTGCCGGTGAGGAGGTCATCCATCATGCCCAGTTTGATGAGCTTTGCCTTTTCCAGCTTGGCACTGAGGGATTCTAGCTCCCTGTCCATGTCGGAGAGTACTGTGGCGATGGCGTGTTGTTCGGATTTTGTCGGCGGGAATTTTTTTGTTATCGTGCCGACTTGTTTACCACTCAAACTTGGTAACGCCGTAGCTGTCACAATATTGCCAAATTTTATAGTCTGAAAAAGATATAGAAGGTATTTGGAATCGCCTTCTTCGTTGACAGTAAATGCCATCATATTATTGTCAATACAACAATCATGTGCATTTTGACGTTTCCGTTCAAGGAAGATCGCGGCACCAATTTTTGCAAATATTATTGATCTACATGGAATTATATTGCAGTTCAATTCCTTCGCAATGGATTGCCGAATATAGTTATTAGCCCAGCTTAACAAATATTCGTTGCCCATGTTGCTAAAATCGGATACTTTGAAGAAGGGGAAAATACCGCCTTTTTTGCCTTGGTATTTCAATGGAAAACCATTGCCACTAGTGAAAGCCCCATAATATTTTATTGGTTGCTCCACCCATTCCCCATCAAACCCCGGCAAACGTCGCTTGCCTGTCAGGAGTTCCTGCATCGCGCCCTGCTTGATGGCTTTTTTCTTTGCGATCAGCTTTTCCAGGCTCTCGACAAGCGAATCCACGTCTGTCAGTGCCTCGGCTATGGCGCGCTGTTCGGGAAGGGGAGGAAGAGGGAATGCAATTCCCATCACCAGATGCCATTCTGCACGCGGCATCTTAGTCCCGGTAGTTGAGTTTGCGATTTCGAGAAATCGATCCGTTTGTACTATGTAATAAATATAGTTATTAGAAATTGAATCATCAATGGCAGTCAAAACCCAAAATTCTGTGGAACATAAGCCATTAAAAGCTGGGCGATGAAATTTTTTCAAGTACGGGCGTAGCTTGCCGAACAGAACATCTCCTGCTGTAAATACAGCTTTAAGGCTTTTTTGATTTTTGGATTCTATCCACTTCAACAGCCGCCCAGAAATAGGCTCTACATGTTCCAATTCGATACAGCGGACATTGTCAACTGCTTTTGGATTAATGCGTTCTTTGCGAATCCGCATTATTTTTCCTATTGGCTTTTCCACCCACCCCCCGTCAAAGCCCGGCAAACGTCCCTTGCCTGTCGGGAGCCTCTCTGGCAACCCGTAATCTGCAACTGCCTTCTTCTCGCTCACACCCCACCCCCATCCATCCCGCTCAGATACCGGGTATTTTTTCCTAACTCTGCAGCCAGTTCCTCCTCGGTGGGCAGCACCAGCACATATTTGGACGCAAATAGCTGGCGGCTCTCAGAAAGCACCGAATACTTCACCATGGTCTCGTCCTTGTCGCAACAGAGGATAATGCCTATGGTGGGGCTGTCGCCTTCTCCGCGCTTCAAGTCATCGAACATGCGCACGTACATGTCCATCTGGCCTATGTCTTGATGGGTCAATTTGTGGGTCTTGAGGTCAATGACGATGAAGCACTTGAGCAGATAGTTATAAAACACGAGGTCAACATAAAAGTGCGACGTTTCTGTGCTTATGCGGAACTGGCTTGCCACGAAGGAAAAGCCTCTGCCCAGCTCCAACAAAAAGCTCTGAAGATGGCTGATTATGGCCGCCTCAAGCGTAGCCTCTTTTGTAGCGTGGCTTCCCGGCAGATCTAGGAATTCCAGAACGTAGGGATCTTTAATGAGGTTTTCGGCCTCAACTGCCCCTACTAGTCCGGCAACCTGCAATTCTGCTGTTTTTGGCTTTCGGGTTGATAGCAAGCGGTCATAATAGCCTGTTTTAATGCTGCGCTCCAGGGTGCGGGTGCTCCAGCCTTGTTCCCTTGCTTCGTTTAAGTAGTATTCCCGCGCTTTTTTGCTGTCAATGCGCATTATCAGGCGAAGGTGGGACCAGCTCAATTCTCTACACAGTGTGTAGAGAATTTCCGCTGTGGGCCATGTGAGAAAAAACTGTCTAAAATTCCATAGGTTTGCTACAGAAAAACCCCTGCCGAATACGCTGCCTAGGTAGCGGGACAGGTTGGCCAGGAGCTGTTCGCCGTATTTGGCCCTCTCTTTGCCATGCTGCTCCTGTTCGACTATCCGTTTGCCCATACTCCAGTAGGTTTCAACCATGGCAGTATTGACCGCTGTGTGGGCTTTGGCCCTGCCTTCCAACAGAATCTTAGAAATATCTGCATAAAAACCTGCTTCGCTGTCCAGGGCGACGGCAACGTTGCTTTTTGCTTTCGCTGGCTTTACCATCTGTAACCCATTTTTTCCAAGTGGGATTTTACCTTGGCCTCTTGTTCCGATGCTTCCTTTTCTAATTCAGTCAACGTCGCCTCGTAACGCACTGCCAGCTCTGAGACTCGGTCTGCTATTCGGTGGCAAACGGCCTCATACAGCCCAAATATGCCTTTTAGGATTGCTGGGTACCACTTTCGCTCCAGCAGAAGTTCCAGGCACTGGTCATCCGTCAGATTTTTGTATTGACCCTTGGCTTTTTGGTCTAATGCGGATTTCAGACCTTTCAGCATCGAAGCGCGTTCATCAATGAGTTCCGATTTTTCTTGCAGGGCTACCAGGACGGCATGGTCTTCTGCATATTGTTCTGGCACGCCAGCTGCTGCCCTGGCTTCTTCTATCCGCTTTTTGATGCTTGCCTTGGTTATAGTCCCGTTTTCTGTTACGGCTTTTTTGCATAGCGGATTGGAGTTTGCAAAACCTGCAACTTCGTTTTTCTTTGGCAGGGGGGCATCCAGCAATGAAAGCAATGCCCAGATTTCGTCTGTGACGGCATATGATCGCAACTCGGAAATTTTGGCTTTCAATTCTGCCTTGTTTAGCTTGCCTTTGTCGTTTTTTACTTCGTTTATGACTGAATCTTCTTCAGCGTTTTCAAGCATTTCTTCTAGCTCCGCCTCGGCGGTTTCAACTACTGCCTCAATGTCTTCTATAGCTTTTTGTTCTGGAGAAAAGAACATTTCTACTACATGGGCCTTTGGTACCAGCTTGCCGTCCCATCCTGTTTCGTTGGTTTTCGCTTCTTCGGCCACGTCTTTTTTCTTTTTTGTTGCTTTTCTGATCGTTTCAATGCTGCGTATGGCATCCATGCCGTCCTGTGCCAGCAGGTAAACGTCATCGGCCATTACTTCGTTCCAGTAAGCCAGCAATGCCTCATAAGCACCGTACTTGTCTATGAGGGCGACATTTTCAAATTCTTTCAATATCTGCTCTGCCACTTCGGCGATCAGAGCCTTGGGCTTTGTAGTGCCGTCAATGGAGCGGAGTTTGGGGTCGGCTATGGCTTTCCACTTGTTGAAGGCATTTTCGACTTTATCTGCATACGCATAAAAATCTGGATCGCCGTCAATTGTGTCTCTTATTGCGTCTTTGCCAACCGCCAGAGAACAATAGCCGTCTCTATACGGCCTGTACAGTGAGGCGTCAAGTTTGGGAAATGCCTGCCAGTAAGGGGCAAGGCTTTCAATGTCATTTTTTGGTATGCCGCCATTTAGATGAGCATCTATATCCTGTATGTCTTCTGCTTCGCTGCTGTCTATGTATCTTGGAATGTTAAGGTTATATGAGTTTTTTTCTGCTATCTCGCTTTTGGGCACGAGGCGCGAATATTTGGGCAGTTCGATACGTTGATTGAATACTGTTGCTATTTTGTAAACATCGCGCTCGCGGAGTCGGTTTTTGTTTCCGTCTTTGGTGAAGTCGCGGCTGGCATCAACCATAAAGAGACCATCGCGTTCTTCAGCGTTTTCTTTGTCAATGACGATTATGCAGGCTGGTATGCCCGTGCCGTAGAACAGGTTGGGCGGCAGTCCAATGATGCCTTTGATTAGCCCTTTGTCTATGATGGACTTGCGGATGGTAGCCTCTGCATTGCCGCGGAATAAAACGCCGTGCGGTAGTATGACGGCAGCCTTTCCATTGCGCTTTAGGGACTTGATGATGTGGAGCATCCAGGCAAAATCACCATTTTTTTGGGGCGGGCGGTCGCCGTACCCTTCGAAACGTCCATACTCCTTTAGGCCATGCGTCCAGTTTTTGTCTGAAAAGGGCGGATTGACCACGGCAAAATCGAAACGCTCTAATGCTGTATCGTCCCCTTCTTTTTTGTATTTGGGGTCGGAAAATGAGCTGTAACCTCCTGCGACTTTTGCGGAGGGGCGATCGTGCAGGACAAAGTTCATTTTTGCGAGGCCTGCGGTAGTCCCTTCTTTTTCCTGGCCATAAATAGTTACATTGACTGGGGCAGCCTCGGCGGCGCGAATCAGTAGCGAGCCTGACCCACATGCGGGGTCGTAGAGCGTCATGCCTCCAGACTTTGCGTGTTCGATACCGACAACTTTGGCAAGCACGCGGGACACTTCTGCCGGAGTGTAGAACTGGCCCTTGCTCTTGCCGCTCTCTGTTGCAAAGTTGCGCATCAGGTACTCGTATGCGTCTCCGATAATGTCGTCTCCATCTGCGCGGTTTTTGCTGAAGTCGGGCATTTGGTCACTAAAAATGGCGAGCAGCTCGCTCAATTTATCAACCTTTTCTTTTCCCCTGCCCAGCTTGTCGTCATCGTTAAAGTGGGCGTTGTCTATAATCCCCCTAAGATCGTTTGCATCGGCAAGTTTGCCGATTATCTTGTCCATTTTCTCGCCGATGTCTTTATCGCCAATCAGCCCAAGCATGTCGCCGAAGCTGCCGCCTTTTGGCACATCAATTTCACTGTAATCAACACCTTCGTATTTGTCGGACACATACTTGACAAAGAGCAAGGTCAGAATGTAGTTCTTGTACTCAGAACTATCCATGCCCCCGCGCAGGGAATCGCAGCTTGCCCATAGGCTGCTGTATAGCTCGCTCTTCTTAACGGCCACTGGATTTTCTCCTCTGCCTGGCAATACTTGGAGGAATAACAGAGAGCAGGCACTTGAAAAATTGGGCTATGCTGCCCATCTCAATCGGGGCTGGAGTGCCACCCCAGACAAACATGCTATCCAATGTTTTTTTGGCCGCCCAGCGCATGGCTCAATGTTACCAAACAGTGGGGGGCTGCGATAGCCCGAAAGCGACAGGCGTTCAAGGAAGCGTTCCATTACATAGTTGCGGATGATGGTCTGTGCCTTGGTGCTGTCACCTTTGGACATATTACGTACCAAGGATTTCAACTGCCTTGATGTTCGGATCATTACAAAAGTGCCTCCAGGTATGGCCTGATGATTTTTTCGATAGAGAAGGATTTGGCGTAGCGCATCAGCAGAGGGATGTTTTTGTCCTTGAGGCGCACAAACTCACGGATGGCATTTTGCAATTCCTGTATTTCGACGTTGCGCCTACTTCGGAATAGGTCGCAAATCGTCCGCTCTGGGCATTACGTCCTCAATAGATGGCCTGAGGGCGATTTTATACTCAACGCACTTACAAATAGGTACAATTTGCCTATTGTACCTTGAGGCAGGAAGCAGTGCAATGGAGGTATGGGATACAGCATAGATTTCCGAAAGAAGCTATTGGAGTATTTGGGGAGAGGGCACACAATGCGCGAAGCGCGGGAAGTGTTCGGAGTGGGCTTGGACACCATAAATCGGTGGGTGCAGATGTTCAAGCGGACGGGGGAATTGAAAGGCAAGGTTCCCTTCAGGCCATTTAAGAAGCTCGATCCAGAAAAGCTGGAAACATACGTAGAGGAACATCCAGATGCCTATTTAGGCGAGATTGGCGAAGCCTTTGGGCGTAACGAGTCAGCAGTCCGCAAAGCGTTTCAGAGGCTGAGGATAACAAGGAAAAAAAAACTAAAAGGTTCAGTGAGCAAAGGCCGGAACAAGTAGCAGAATATCTGTCGGAACTGTCAAAGGAGCGTGACCGTCCGATTGCTTATGTGGACGAGAGCGGCATGGACACTTGGTTGTATCGTGAGCACGGTTGGTCGAAAAGAGGCAGCCCTATAATAGGCAAGGTTTGCGGGCGCAAGTTTGAAAGGACGGGAGTGGTTGCCGCCCTGATGGGGAAAACAGTCATCGCTCCATGCCAATACGGGGGCACTATGGAATCCACATTTTTTGAGAAGTGGTTTGAATCGTGCCTTTTGCCAGCCTTGCCGGAAAGGAGCGTGATTGTTATGGACAATGCGACATTCCACAGAAAAAACAGGTTGGGGCAGCTTGCAGAAAAAGAAGGGCACAGACTATTGTTTCTGCCACCATACTCCCCTGAACTTAACCCTATAGAAAACTTCTGGGGGTGGCTCAAGCGTCACCTTCGCAAAATCCTGCCCTCTCATTCATCATTCGACGAGGCTCTTTGTTCTGCTTTTCAAGTGCGTTGAGTATAATTCCTGATGTACAGCATTATTTGGTCTACCAATGCCTTTTTGCTGGGCCACACGCCGCCACGCACAACGTCCCGGGTGAAAATATTGAACCAGATTTCGATCTGGTTGAGCCAGGAGGCGTGGGTAGGGGCGAAGTGCATGTGGACGCGCTTTTTGCTTTCGAGCCACGCTTTTACGTCCGCTTGTTTGTGGGTGGACAGGTTGTCCGCTATTATGTGCAATTCGCGCCCTGGGTGCTTTGCATACAGGCGCTTCAAAAACTTCAGGAACTCTTTGGCGCTGGCGCTGTCAGCGCATCTGGCCGTTATGTCCCCTTGGCGCACAGAAAGAGCCGCCAATAAACAGGCCGTGCCATTGCGCTTGTATGTGTTCGCCATCCCCTTTGGCTTCCCTTCCGCCATTGGCAGGCATGGCTGCGTTCTGTCCAATGCCTGTATCTGCGGCTTTTCGTCCACGCAAATGGCCAAGGCATTTTCAGGGGGCGAAAGGTAAAGCCCCAATACTGCCGCCCGCTTTTCCTTGAACTCGGGGCCTGGGCTCTTTCCGCACCAATACCTGGTCTCGCGGGGCTTGAGGTCTGCGGCCCGCAAAACCAAATGCACGAACGACCTGCTCCTGCCCAACGCTTTTGCCAGCTTCCTTATGCTCCACCTCGTCGAACCGTCCGTGGGAACGCTGCAGGCTTTTGCGACTATGCCCACCCGCTCCTCTGCCCCTATGTTTTTCTTGCGGCCTTTGCCCGGCATGTCCTCCAAGCCTGACACGCCTCTTTCCAAAAACCTTTTGCACCATACGCTCACGAGCCTCCTGGTGACCTTCAAGCGGGAGGCTATCTCCAACGTCGTCATTCCATCTGCGCACATCAGTACCATCTTTGCCCTTGTCGCCGCACGCTGCTCGGAAAGGCCTGACTTGGCCTTTTTGCTTAGGCCCGTCCTTGCTTCCTCTGAAAGCTCTATCCTGATCCTGGCCGGCATCTGCGCCTCCCTCCATGCACGTCACTATTTATACATCTTTTTTATGGACGCGACACTAGTGTCTAATTGCAGAGATTCGGCTATCAACATTTTTGTCATTATGCTTGAGAAACAGGGCATTTTTGAACGAAAATAGTGCTGCGAACTTTTGCAATTAGACACTAGTGTCGCGTCCCGGCAAGCCAATTTCCCCAAATTTGCCTCCAAATATGAGCTTAATCATATGTATTTAATTCGCGGACGCGACACTAGATAGGTCAATTGCGGCTAATACCTGTAGTATTCCGGCTTGAATGGGCCTTCGGCATTGACACCAATATATTTGGCCTGCTCTGGGCGCAATTTTGTCAGCCTGGCATTCAGCGTCTTCAGTTGGAGCCGCGCGACATGCTCATCCAAGTGCTTGGGCAA
>Ga0082212_10009195_pt1 | contig 12766 bp, 11 predicted proteins | sample TergutNt197P3_FD_71548 | JGI IMG/M metagenome (GOLD analysis project Ga0082212, IMG submission 71548) | Neocapritermes taracua P3 segment gut microbial communities from Petit-Saut dam, French Guiana - Nt197 P3 | ecosystem: Host-associated > Arthropoda: Insects > Digestive system > Gut ... | reverse complement strand
TATTGTTGGTCAGAAATGTAAATATGCCATGTTTCCCGCCTATCCAAACTTTGACTATTCGAAATTCGGGCCTTTTGCCGTTCTCGTCCGGCACCTGATTGTCAAATGTGATTTGTTATTATTTACTGCTGATTGAAATTCAGGTCGCGAAAATATTTGAAGTAGCTGAGAAAAAATGCTAAAAAACTTCTGCATGATCGAGCCTCCTGGTTGGTTTCTTAACATAATGATCTTACCAGAACGGGTTCGGCCATGCCTTAAGTTTACGGCCGTATTTTCTTAATTTTATCATATCTAACTTCGTATCCGATGTTTTGGACACTTGTGGATTGAATCAAGGACGAAGTGAATCAAAGTCGGCGGGGGTGAGGCGTTTTCTCGCTCCCGCTTTAAATGAAACGTTTTTTAGCACTGATAAAAAGAATGAAGGAAGCCGCCATGAAAAAATACCGTCTTTTCGGAGTTGCGACAGTCCTTTTTGGGGGGCTACTTTTTCACAGTGTTTCTTTTTCCGCCGAACAGGATGCACCGACAGCGCCGGATGCGGATAATACTTACGAATCCGAGTCGCCTGAAGCGCTGACGATAAAAGTGTCCGTCAACGAGGTGCGGCTGGATGCCGTGGTGCTGGACAAAAAAACGGGGAATCCGATTACTGATTTAACTGCCTCAGATTTTGAAGTCTTTCAGAATGGTAAAAGACAGAAAATTCTGTCAAACATATACATCGGCGATCAATCGAACGCTGACGCAAACCTTTCCGACTCCCGAAAAGACACCCGAAAGATTCCACCGCTCCCAAATGTTGAGCTAAAAAGGGAAGATACACAGCGGACAATTATTTTTGTATTGGACGATCTTTCGATGAGTTTTGAAAACGGAGTTTACGCAAAAAGGGCTCTTCGAAATTTTGTGGAGAAACAGATGCAGCCCGGCGATATAGTGGCTATTCTAAAGACCAGTTATGGCAACAGCGCCCTTCAGTTTTTTCTTTCCAACAAACATCAGTTACTTTCACGTATAGACGCCCTGCGACTGGAAACTGCGTTTGATCCCATCTCTGAAAGGGAACTATTCAGGATGTACGATAATCAGTTGTCTAGTCTTTCATACAGTTTACGCGCCCTGGAAAACATGCCCGGACGGAAAATTCTAGTCATGATGACCCTGCAAACGACGCTTATTTATCGCCTTTATTACGATTTATACAACGAACGTTTCATAAGACTGGCGAATAATGCGCTTCGCGCGGGTGTCGTCGTTAATTTTCTGAATATCGACGGACTTAATAGGAAGATTCCAGAAAATGGTAATATCTATGGTGCGGACGCTTCGAATAATCCGGGGGATAGGGGATTGTTTTTAACGCAAGAAATTAGCGAAGAACTTAAAAAAATAAGGGCGTCCTCGAGGAATGCCTTTAATCCTCTGCCGGCCAAAACCGGTGGTGTGATTATTGAAAACGACAACTTCTTTCTGGAGGGCATTGGAAAGGAAACTGAAAGCCTGATGAAAGGCTACTATCTGATTTCATACACACCACCTTCAGATACATTCAGTTCCATAGGTAAAGAGATATTCAATAAGATAAAAATCAATGTAAAGCGCAGAAACGCTCAGGTTTATACGCGGGACGGTTTTTACAACAGGATAGAAAGCGAAAATGATGCCGGAGTACCGAAACAACATCCGCTGGTAGAGGCAATTTTTTCACCGTTCAAGCATGCCGACCTGGACGTCAATATGGCGTCAGGTTATGTAAGAAACGCCAATTACGAATATCTCATAGGTTCCTGGATACATATCAATCCAAGTGATATGAAAATCGTCGAGATGGAAGATGGAAAAGCGCGGATTGATCTTGAAGCGGTATGCCTGACATCAGACATCAACGGAAATATCGCGGACTCAAAACGGGTGGAATTTAGTCTGTCGGTATTCAACACGGACTGGTTTAAAAAGCACGGAATACGATTTTCCATGCTACTTCCCGTGAAAAAACCCGGGCCTTACTACGTTCGGATTTCGGTTCAGGATACCGGTTCCGGGAAGGTTGGTTCCGCATATCAGTTTCTGGAAATTCCCGATCTGAAAAAGAAAGTACTGGAACTGTCGAATGTTTTTATAGTTAATGACGCGGAAGAACTGAAGTGGCTGGCTTCTGCCGCGGTGGAGGAAATCGAGGAAGGTTTATTTCTCCCTGCATTTCAGACGGAAGAAACGCGCAGTCCCGCGCTTCGGACGTATTCACGTGGAGACAGGCTTAACGCTCTGGCCATGCTGTATAACGCCGACGATAAAGCCGCGTCCGGTTCCTCCGAAATTGAAGTACAGTATATTCTGTACAGAAACGGCGAAGAATTTCGACGTTTCACACCCGCGCTTGTCAAATCGTCCGACGCGGGAAACGCCGTCGGAATTCCCGTTCTTCAGGGATTTACCCTGGGTGCGGATATACTGCCGGGAGATTACGTGCTTCAACTGGTCGCGACGGACAAAAAGAACGGTAAAAAACAGGAAGAAACCGCCATTAAAGCCCTGGGCTTTACGGTGGTTGAGTAATGTAGGGGCGCTCGCCCCCGGACGCCTGCCGTTGCAAAAATTGGGCGGAAAAAAAATACAGACGCGTCGGTTAAAGCCGCCACCGCTTAAAGAATGAAAGAGTTTGACATGAAAGGCGCAACCAGCCGTCTGCTCGGCCCGCACGGAATTCAACTCGGTTTTTGTAGCCATAAATAATAATTATTATTTATGGCTACATAATAAAAGAGGGTTTATTCACATTTCCTTGAACAATAGCGCTGTTGCGTTGTTTGCTGGAATCGTTTGGTCTTTATGGAACGGTGAGGACGGGCTTTGCTAGTAAAAAAGAAATTGATAGGAGGAAGGACGCCACAAACAAACGGATTTTGCGGACTGGTCACGCTATGCAGCATGAGTAGTCCGCAAAATCCCGTTTGTTGCGCGATCTGTTTTATGAAACGTGGGCGGCCGTCCGTTTCGGCGTGGCGGAATTTTTTATCATCCCGTTTTTATATTTGCGCAGATTCAGAATCAGTTCCGCTTCGCCGACCGGCGCTTTGACGCGTTGAACGATCTCGTCGAGCGATACGCCCTGTTTGGCGAGAGAAAGCACCTGGTGCCGTTTTTCGAGCGGCATCTCCGGATCCTGCGATGGAACGCTCAGATCAAGAATGCGTTCTTCCAGTTCCTCAAAACGGCCGGAAAATTTTTCGAAGGTTCGGGATTGCACTTCGGCCATTTTTGAGATCACCTCAGAGTAGCGCTCCAGGTCACCTTCCATTATTTCGATACGTCGCAGTAATTTTTTTCCAGCGGTGAAGTAAAGGATTATTCCGCCCGAAAAGGCTGCCAGAATGAAAAGAAACATGTCGAACATTTTTATTCTCCTTTAAAACTAAGCAAGTGACCGTATGCGGTTTGCGGTACTTTCCACTTCAAGAACCCTGACACCGTATTTGCCGTCGACCATGACGACCTCGCCGCGCGCAATCGGCGTCTGATTAACTATGATCGAAACCGGGTCGTTGACAGATTTATGAAGTTCGATAACCGATCCGGCGCCAAGATTCAGGACGTCTTTCAACAACATTTCCGAAGTTCCGAACGCAACGCTGATAGGCAGGTCTACATCCAGCAGCAGATCAAGATTAACGTTGGTCGCACTGCCGTTGGTGCCGGCCTGTGCCGCGCCCGATGATACGTCCGGTGATGCGTTATCCATGTTTTAATTTCCTTTCCCTTAATGACCGACGCGGTCAAGTATTTCAAAAGAGATGTTGCCACGATGCTGCACGATGTTTCCCTTATATTTCACAATACCGCCGACACGCATATTGACAGGATCGGAAACACGGTGGCTCAGTGTAATAACATCGCCGACGGAAACCTTTAACAGCTCGCCGACGGTCATTTTGCAATTCGGTATTTCGCCGCTCAACACAACCGGAACACGTTGAACGAGCTGCATTATCTTTTCCCCTTCGTTTTCAACCATTTTATGCCGCGGCGCCTGCCATTGCTGGTCGAATTTACTGCGCATCTGCTTGAGCGCGTGCGAGGGGATGCACATGTTCATCCGTCCCGAAAAGTCGCCGATCTTAACTTCAAGCATAATCGCGGCTACCGGCTCGGATTGGGATACGATCTGGAACATCTGCGGCTTGGTTCCTTTTCCATCCAGAACGAAATCAAATTCCATAATGGACAGCCATGCCGTGCCGAGGTCGCGCATTATCAGCTTAATGACGCCTTCTATGATATTCAGCTCGATTTCAGTCAGGTTCCGGTTTTCTTCCAGATTGGTTCCCGGCCCGCCCAGAATCATATCTATCATGGGAAAAATCAGCGTGGGGTTCATCTCCAGAGCCATGTTGCTGTCCAGCGGTTTCATCGTGATGCTTGCGAACAGAGTCGGATCGGGAAGCTGTTTGACGAAGGCGGAATAGGGCACCTGTTCGATGTTTTTCAGGGTTACGTCGACAAAAGCCCGCAGGTACGCCGAAAGGGAAGAAGCGAAATTACGCCCGAACGCTTCGTACAGCATATGCAGTGAACGTAATTGATCCTGGGAAACGCGGTCGGCGTCATGAAAATCATAACGGACTATCTTCCTGTCTTTATCCTTATCCTTATCTTTATCCCGTTCCTTGTCAAAAGTCGGTTTTTCCGGCTGTGCAGGCGCGGCTGCGGCTGCCGCCGGAGCCGGATCATCCGTTGACATTGCCGCAAACAGGGCATTGATTTCATCTTGCGAAAGAACTTTTTCCATAATTTACACTTTTATCTTGATCGTTTATCTTGCGAAGCTTTGAACGCAGCCGCAGCATTGCTTTTGTATGTAACTGAGATACGCGGGACTCGTTCACGCCCAACACCTTGCCGATTTCTTTCATTGTTAATTCGTCAAAATAGTAAAGTGAGATAACCAGCCCTTCCTTTTTAGGAAGCATTTCGACCGCCGACGCCAGGATTCCCTTAACCTCCGATTTTTGAAACAAAAAGAACGGATCCATCTGAGGGGCGTCCGGAACGTATGTCACAAGCGGATCACCGGTTTTTTCCGCGTCATGCCCGGCGATTTCCTGAAAACTGCCAAGATTAAGACCCTTGAGCTGGTCGACAAGTTCATAGAACTCATCCAGTGAAACCCCGATTTCCTCGCAAATTTCCTTGTCGTTTGCCGGCCGTCCTAGGCGCTGTTCAAGATCGTGGCAGATCTTTTCAAGATCCTTGCTCTTTTTACGCAACGAACGCGGCGCCCAATCCAGGTTGCGCAGACTGTCAAGGATTGCGCCTTTAATACGTAATTCCGCGTAGGTTTTGAATTTTACGCCGCGGTTCGGATCAAATTTTTCAATCGCGTCCAAAAGCCCGAGTACGCCGGTGCCGATCAGGTCGTTCAATTCGACATGCGCCGGAAGCTTGGTGGAAATACGCTGGGCGATGTATTTGATCTGGGACATGTGTTCCAGAATCAACCCCTCGCGTTCCATATCGGCCGTCATTACCACGGGAGGAGGTATAACAGGTTTTTGCCGGTGTTCAAGATCGTATATCATTTTTTATCCTCAGTTGATCCAGTCATTGAGGAGCTTATCCCAGATCACTTCTTCGAACACACCGGTTTCATTTCCCACGATACGGTGTGCCAAATTACGAAAACAGCGACTTGCGGGAGCGTTCGGAAAGCGCTGCGTCACCAGCATCTGGCTCTTCACCGCCCTCTGAACGTGACTGTCACGTTCTACATATCCAAAATAGTCGATTTTACGGTTAAGGAACCGTTCCACGACGGAATTTATCTGGTAGAAAACTTCATGAGCGCAATACTCATCTTTCACGGAATTAATGATTACCCGTATTGGCTTATCATTGTCTTCCGCCAGAATGATTTTTATAATGGCGTAAGCGTCTACGATAGCCGTCGGCTCGGGAGCGCTGACAACGAAAACTTCCCCTGCGGAAATCAGGAAATGTACGACGTTGCGTGAGACGCCCGCAGCCGTATCAATAATGAAATAATCAATGTCCATGTCAAGGCGTCTGATTCCATCAATCAAACGATTGCGCTGCAGCAGCGTCAACTCGGACATCTGTTGCAGGCCCGAACTGGCGGGAATAATATGAATTCCTTCCGGTCCCTCCACCATGATTTCACTCAGGCTTTTATCGCCGTAAAGCATGTGACCCAAGTGATAACGCGGAGTCAGTCCCAACAGCACGTCAAGATTTGCCAGGCCGAAATCGGCGTCGAGCACCACGACTTTCTTGCCCATTTCGGAAAGACTGGCGGACAGATTGGCGACGATATTGGTTTTGCCTACGCCGCCCTTTCCGCTGGTAACGGCTATAAAGCGCGTATTACTATTTCTGCCCAACGCCAACCCCCCATCGGACGCAATAGCTCCGACCGTTACTCCGTGATTTTTTGTATTTTCCCGCATATCATCAAAAGAAGACATATTTATTCCTGAGGTTATGCTTCGGCTCTGTTAAGAACCAGGTCCATGATTTGTCCTCGCGCCGCAAAATGCAGATCATCGGGAACGCATTGTCCGTCCGTATAATATGAAAAGGTTTTCTTTGTTCGCGCCAGTTCATTCAGTATCGGCCCTGGAGTAACGGTTTCGTCCAGCTTGGTAAAAAGCAGGTGATCCGGCCGGCAGACTTCGAACTGATCCATTGTCCTGCGCATATCGGCAGGCTTCATTGAGGCGCTCATCACCAGATGTCGTTCGATATGCTCCGATTCACGCAGGAAGCCGGCCAGTTTTTCCATGGCATGCATATCCTTACGACCACGTCCGGCGGTGTCTATCAGAATGTAATCCCGCATTGAGTTGTCCGCGAGCAGGCGCGGCAGTTCCGATATCTGGCTCACAAAACGAAACGGAACGCCGATAAGGCCGGCATAGGTACGCAACTGTTCAACCGCGCCTATGCGATAGCCGTCAAGCGAAAAGAGGGCTATTTTCTTTTTTCTGCCAAGAGCCAGATGAGCAGCAAGTTTGGCAATGGATGTGGTTTTGCCGACTCCCGTAGGACCGAAAAAAGCCACGACATTTTTACCAGGCAGATCGTTTTCACCCGAAGCGTCAGGCGCAATGCCGGGAAGCATCTGCGACACCGCGTTGACAAGCGCGCCGCGGCTGCGCCGTTTTACGACGGGAAGTCCGGCAACGGCGTCTAAAACCAGGCGTTTCGCAAGAGTGGGTTCGACGTCGCCGGCAACGAGATCCCGGTACAATTGATCGGCCACACGTCCTCTTATTACAGGTCCGGAATCGTTGATTGTCGCGCTTTCTTCCGCCGCAACGGAAACATCAGACGATGCTAATGAAGCATTTGCCGCTCTCTTTTTTGTTTTCGTGGTTCGCCGCGAAAGCGACGTATGTGTATAGGTCGCAGCCTCGTTGGTTTCTTCGTCCTGGTTTCTTGAAACAAGCGCGATAAGCTCCTCGGAAACCTGTGTCGCGCTTGAAAAAGTTGCATCATCCATACCGGTGCTCAAGTAATCGTCTTCATCAACGGCGGCTACAACCTCTACTCCACCTGAACGTCCCCAGGCGCCTGTACGACGCGGCAATTCCTTTGAACCAAGCAGGATGGCCTCAGGACCTAAAATATTTTTAATATCCCGCAATGCGTCCGCCATGCTCTTGGCGTAAAATGTTTTAATTCTCATACTAAACCACCATGCCTAAAGAAAGAACCCTGATATTTGAAGGTACCTCGTTATGTGACAGAATAGCCGCCGCCGGCATAAAACGCTCCAGAATCTGTCGTACATACATTCTTACGTTTGCCGAGCAGAGCACGACAGGACTACCGGCGGTTCCGGCGTTTTCCAGCGTCTGACGGAAACGGTTTATTATGTCTTTGACCTGACGCGGTTCCAGCGCCAGGTACGCACCCTGTTCGGCGTGTACGACGCCGTCGGCGATATTTTTCTCGATTTCGGGACTTACGGTAAACACGGGCAATTCACCTTCCATATTCTGGTGTGGTTTGCAAATTGAACGGCCCAGCGCCTGACGGCAGTATTCCGTCAGGAGTACAGTATTCTTTGTATATGTGCCGTAATCCGCCAGCGATTCGAGTATGGTAACGGCGTCACGGATGCTTACCCGTTCGCGCAGGAGATTCTGAAGAACCTTTTGAACTTCGCCGATTGAAAGTATTTTCGGAATAAGATCTTCGATAATCTTGGGATGCGTCTGCGAGACATTGTCAAGCAGGGCCTTGGTTTCCTGACGGCCAAGCAGTTCATACGCGTGTGTCTTTATGATTTCCGTGAGATGCGTCGCAAGCACGGTGGCGGGATCTACGAGAGTGTATCCGGCGATCTGAGCCTGCTCGCGATCCTGCGACTTGATCCAGCGCGCTTCAAGGCCGAAGGCCGGTTCAACTGTCGGAATCCCGGAAACTTCGTCTTTCGCGGTACCAGGATTGATCGCCAGCAGATGATCCTGAACCAGTTCCCCGCGCGCGATCTGTACGCCTTTAAGGAGAATCGAATACTGTCTTGGGTTAAGTTGAAGATTGTCCGTGATGTGTACTGGCGGAACGATCAGACCGAATTCCAGCGCCATCTGCCTGCGTATGGATTTGATTCTTTCGAGAAAATCTCCGCCCTGACTCGCGTCCACGTACCGGATGAGTCCATAGCCCATTTCTATTGCCAGCATATCGACTTTCAGCAGACCTTCAATTTTGTCGCGAGGTTTTTCCACTTCGGCTTTTTCGGCTTGAGCCTTGACCAGCGCCATCTGTTGTTCTTCTTTGTATGTACGCCGGCGGCGCCATGCGGTCAATCCCACCATGCTGCCAAGGACGAAAAACGGAAGAAAAGGGAGACCGGGAATAAGCCCGAAAACGACCATGAAACATGCGGCTATGGCGAGAGGCGTCGGATTGTTGAAAAGCTGTACGGCCACATCGTCGCCCAGATTTGAATCTCCGGCCGCGCGGGTTGTAATAATGCCGCCCGCAACGGAAACCAGAAGCGATGGAATGGCAGTCACCAATCCGTCGCCGATGGTCAGAATCGTGAAACGCCGTGCGGATTCACCAAGTTCCATATCATACTGAAGTACGCCGATCAGAAAACCGCCGATAATATTTATGGCCAGAATAACCATGCTGGCAACGGCGTCGCGTGAAGTAAATCTGATCGCGCCGTCCATAGACCCGTAAAACTCGGCCTCTTTTGTTATCTTTTCACGTCGCGAACGGGCGTCGGCTTCGTTTATAAGCCCCGCGTTCAGATCGGCGTCAATACTCATCTGCTTGCCGGGCATGGCGTCGAGTGTGAACCTGGCGGTGACTTCAGAAATACGTACCGCGCCGTGATTGATAACAACATACTGAATGACTATCAGTACAAGAAAAACGATGATACCGACAACGTAGTTCCCACCGACCACGAACTGCCCGAATGCCTTAATAACCTCGCCCGCGGCGTCTTCGGCGCGCGCTCCATTAAGCAGAATCAGACGGGTGGTGGCAATATTCACTGCGAGGCGAAAGAGTGTAATAATCAGCAGCAGCGACGGGAACACCGAAAAACTTACCGGTTGCAGGATATACATCGAAACCAGGACGATAACGATCGAAAGCGTGATATTCAGGCTTATAAGGAGATCCACGATCATGGTCGGCATGGGTATGATCATTACGAGCAGGAGGCACATAACCCCGATGGGTATGGTCAGATGATATCCGCTGAACACCCGCCCCAGGCCTGAAGATGCTTCTTTTAACGCTGCGCTCATTTACCGGTCAATTCTCCATTCAAAATGATTCGTTTTGAAAGTAAGCAATTTGCGCGCCATTTTTGCGTTTTGAAAAATTTCACTAATGAATTTAATAATATTAATAATAAAAAAGCGCTTCGTATAGGTTGGGCAAACGTTTCAATTCCTGTAAATAACGGTAAGAAGGCTATTTTCAGCGAACGTGATATTTCAGGAGAATCAGCCTGAAGTTTTTACAATTTTAAGAATAATTTATAAATAAGTGAAACCTGGAACCGTTGTGGTTTGTAATATGTGCCATCTGAACGCCAGTTCCACAAGGATTCGCGCCAAAAATCCGACACATTATTTTCCCAAGGCTTCTTTAAGGCTCCGGCCGGTTAATGCCTGGTAATCCGACGGAGTGTCTATGTCGTCAAAGGCGGCGGATTCATCTGAGGGCAAAAAACAGGTTTCGGATTCATAGCGCGAGATTATGCCTTTCGCCCCTTTTTCCATGGGCGCGTTCATGAATTCATGAAACAGTGTCCGGTGAAAAATCACCGGATGCCCGCGCTTACCGCTGCGGAAGGGAACTGTAATTCGGCAGTCTTTCGTGATAAAAAGCTCAGTGAGCCGGCGCGTCAGTTCAAGCGATACGGCAGGTTGATCCACAGGCCATAGCATGGCCGCTTCAAATTTTTCCGGGAATTCGGAAACGCCAAGTTGAATGGACGACAACTGTCCTCTGTCGGGATCGGGGTTTATAAGGACATCGGCGGGGTAATCACCGATATGCTCCTTAATTAGCTCCGCGTATCTGCCGAGGATCAACCGGGGACGCGCAAGCCCGACTTCGCGCAAAATTCGCATAATCCGCGTCAGGAATACTTCTTCTCCCAGTGGCAAAAGCGCTTTGGTGTATCCCATCCGTTTTGAGTCGCCCGCCGCAAGTATGACGGGAACGATTGATTCCAGTGATTTTGTCATTTCTTTATAGGGGATTTACGATAACATGCTTTTAAGCCTCTGCACAGGCTGATTGCCTTTATTATATGACTCGTATTCGTAATTGAAAAAGGATCTCTATAATACATGTTTATGAAACTGATAGAATCACTGGTCGGATAATCCTTAATAAAAATGGAGGAAAGACATTGGCAGGCACTAAATTAAAAAGAAAAATCACAGCGGTGGCGGTGGTCCTGGTTTTTGTGGTTATTCTCGCGGTTGTAAGTTTGCCGTTTCTGGTAAACGCCAACCAGTTTCGGCCGCATATCGAGTCCATGCTTTCCAATGGACTGGGGCGCGAAGTCAGACTCGGCCAATTGCGGCTCTCACTGTTTTCGGGAAGGCTTTCAGTCGGCGATATCACAATCATGGACAATCCGGAATTCAGCGATGCCCCCTTTGTTACCGCGAGTTCTCTTTACATAGGAGTTGAACTCAAACCGCTGATTTTCTCAAAAAAAGTTCATATTACGGAAATATCCCTGGAGCGGCCGTCCATTTATCTGCTTCGCATCCCCGACGGCGAATGGAATTTTTCAGATCTTGGCGCCACGAAAGCAGATGCAGTGGAACCACCAAAGGAGGAATCCGTGTCGGTATCGGACATCAAGGTCGGGCGGTTGAGAATAACAGACGGCAGGGTGGAAGTTATAGAGCCAAGGAAAAAAACCGCGGTATATGAAAAAGTCAACCTTTCCGTCGATAACCTCTCTTATGATTCAGCGTCTCCATTTACGTTTTGGTCTACGTTTGAAGGCTATGGCTTGCTTAACTTTAACGGAAACTTCGGCCCGTTGAGCAGGGAGGATACGCTTCTGACGCCTTTTGCCGCCGTCCTTAAAATCATACATCTTGACCCGGCCGTTTCGGGCTTCATTCCGGCCGGAACCGGTCTTTCGGGTCTGTTCGATTTCGAAGGCGAAGCAAATTCCAATAAAGGGGTGGTGAGAAGCAAAGGGAAGGCCTCCATCGCAAATCTGCGACTGGTCGCCGGTGATACGCAGGCCGTTAAGACCGTTTTAGTTGATTACGACCTGCTTTACGATTTGAACAATAAAACTGGAACGCTTACGGAAGCGACGGTCGGATTCGGTCAGGCCGCCATGCGTCTTTCCGGTGATTTTGACGCAGGCGGCAATGTCGCATTTCTTAATATGAATCTGAAAGGAAACGGCGTTCCATTGGAAGATATTCAGGAGCTTCTGCCGGCGCTTGGCATTACACTGCCAAAAGGCGCGGCGATTAAAGGAGGAACGCTTAATACGGAAATAGCAGCAGAAGGATTTTTGAACGACCTGTCCATGGACGGCAGCGTTGAAATCAGCGGAACCCGCCTTGCGGGGTTTGATCTTGGGGATAAATTAAAGCTTGTCGCCCAGGCTGCCGGTCTGAAATCCGCTCCGGACACACTGATCGAAAAACTGTCCGCAGCCCTCGGCTGGTCGGCGACTGGAATTGCCGTCAGCGACATTCAGTTGATTATTCCAGCTATCGGCGAGCTTTCCGGTTCGGGAACCATCTCGCCGCGACAGGAGCTCGATTTTTCGATGCGTGCGGCCATCAGTCCAGGCGCCCTTGAGGAGTTCACTCAAGGATTAGTTTTCAATATAAACTTCTTCGTCCGCGGCAACGCCTTGGAACCTGAATTTGTTCCGGATTACAAAAATGCGGCCCTTAGTCTTATTGACGCCGTTTTTTCAGGAAAAGGCACTGAAGACGGTGAGGAAAAGCCGGGAAATCGACTTATTAACAATCTGAAAGGAATTTTCGGAAATAAATAAATCCAATTACGAATTACGGAACCGGGCAGTCGGATCGTCGCGTTCGTGCGATTCGCAACAATTTCCTATAAATTACGAATTACATTTGCTTGTTTCATATTATACCCGCGAACGAAATGATTTTCCATGCCTGCGCGGTCTTTTTGACACGATGCGGCGTCAGGTTTCGCTTACGTACTATTGAGTACGCCGCGCTCAACCTTCCTTGCCTCGTGT
>Ga0082212_10009194_pt1 | contig 12767 bp, 7 predicted proteins | sample TergutNt197P3_FD_71548 | JGI IMG/M metagenome (GOLD analysis project Ga0082212, IMG submission 71548) | Neocapritermes taracua P3 segment gut microbial communities from Petit-Saut dam, French Guiana - Nt197 P3 | ecosystem: Host-associated > Arthropoda: Insects > Digestive system > Gut ... | reverse complement strand
GGAATCAATTTATTTAATGTAAGATTGATAATTTCCATTGTTTTACCTTTATTGAGATCAAGACTGCAAAGATAAGGATTATTTGTTAAATAAATAATCCTTATCTTTGTCGGCGATTAAGCGTAAAGAATGAATGATATGGAAAAAAAAATCCGTCATGATGGCTGAACATACCCTCTGGATTGCTTTCGGATTGACCGCGACAGCCGGACTTGCAACCGGCATCGGCAGTTTGATTGCCCTGATTGCCAAACATACCAACACAAAATTTTTGTGTGTTTCGCTGGGCTTCTCGGCCGGCGTGATGCTTTTTGTATCGTTCATGGATTTATTGCCGATTGCAAAGGACGGTCTTGTATTGCATTTTGGCGATAAAACGGGAATGTTGACTTTACTGCTTGCCTTTTTCGGAGGGATGGCGATCATTATGCTGATTGACTTTCTGATACCTGAACCTAACAACCCGCACGAATTTAGAAGTGTGGAAGATATGGGCATGTCGGGCGGCCGGAAAAAATCGTTGCATCGCATGGGCGTTGTTGTTGCGTTGTCGCTCGTTGCACACAATTTTCCGGAAGGAATCGCCACCTTCTCTTCGGCGCTGAGCAACGATCTTTCGATAGCCATACCGATTACTGTTGCCGTTGCCATTCACAATATCCCTGAAGGCATAGCCGTAGCAGTGCCTGTATACCACGCCACAGGCAACAAACGGAAAGCTTTCTGGCTGTCATTTCTCTCGGGGTTGGCAGAGCCGGCAGGTGCACTGATGGCTTACCTTGTCCTGATGCCCTTTTGGTCGCCCGTGACAAATGGCATAGTCATGGCTGCCGTAGCAGGAATCATGGTGTTCATTTCTTTAGACGAACTTTTACCCACAGCCGAGAAATACGGCGAACACCATATTTCCATTTCAGGACTTATTGCAGGGATGATTGTGATGGCGTTGAGTCTGTTTCTTTTTGTGTAATAATTTTCTAATTATTACGTACTTGTCCATTCCCCGTAATCAAATATTTGTAGGTGGTCAGTTCCTGTAAGGCCATGGGACCGCGTGCGTGCATTTTTTGTGTACTGATACCGATTTCCGCTCCGAAGCCAAATTGGGCGCCATCGGTAAAAGCGGTTGATACATTGGCATATACACACGCCGCATCAATATGATGCATAAATGTGTGTATTGCTTCTTCCGATTCCGAAACAATACATTCGCTATGTTTCGAACTGTGGCAAGCGATGTGTTGCATCGCATTTTCAATCGAATCAACTGTCTTGATACTCATTTTATAATCCAAGAACTCTGTACCATAACTATCCGGTTTTGAATGATTTAACAATGCTTGTGGATAATGTCCCGTCAATGCAGTCAATGCCGGTTCATCCGCATAAATAAGAACCTGATGGTTGGATAACAGATTGCAAAGGTAAGGCAAATCGCTTAACCGGTCGCTATGTATCACAAGACAATCAAGCGCGTTGCAAACACTTACCCGGCGTGTTTTTGCATTATGGATAATATGACGTCCTTTTTCATTATCGCCGGATTTATCGAAATAGGTATGACAAATACCGGCGCCTGTTTCGATCACCGGTATGCGGGCATTTTCGCGCACATAATTAATTAACGAACTGCTGCCTCGCGGAATAACTAAATCAACTAAATCAACTGCCTGCAATAAAGCTGTAGTAGCATCCTGTCCCGAAGGCAACAAGGTACAGACTGACGGGTTAATCGCATGTTCCTTCAATACATCCTGAATAATTGAGACCAACGCCCGGTTGGAATGAATGGCATCCGAACCTCCTTTCAGCAAACACACATTGCCTGATTTCAAACATAAAGAAAAGACGTCAAAGGTTACATTCGGACGGGCCTCGTAAATAATGCCGATCACGCCGAACGGTACGGATATTTTCCGTATAGTCATTCCATTGGGACGTATTGTTTCATGCAATATCCTACCCAAAGGTGATGACAGTGAAGCTACCTGTTTCATATCCGATGCGATGGCCTCCAAACGATCCACAGTCAATTTCAATCGGTCATATTTCGGATTACTCGCTTCCATTCGCATTAGATCCGCCCGATTAGCAGCTAATACATCCTCTTTTGCCTGCAACAAAGCGTCGGCTGTATCGTTTAAAACCTTATTTATTTTGCAATCGTCGATACCTTGCAACGATGCCACAGCAGATGCTGCATCTATTATCATTTTTTTACTGTCCATTTTCCAAATATAAATAATCATAATGTACAAGCGGTTTACCTGAACGTTTTCCGATTCGCGTACGGGCTTCTTCGCTGTTAAGTCCAACACATCCGACGCCAATCTGATTCCCGGCGCCGTCTAATATCCTGACGATATCATCTTTTTCAAAATCGCCTTCAATACGAGTTACGCCAACAAATAAAATACTCGTCGCTTTTGGCTGAAACAGCGCTTCGCACGCTCCATCATTGATATAAATCTCACCTTTGGCAAACCCTTCGGAATGAGCAATCCATTTCTTCACATTGCTAATCGATTTGGAGGAAGGGATAAAACGGGTACAAACCACATCGCTCTGTTTTTTTATCACTTCAGGCAGGATATTATCACGCATACCGTTTGCAATAATAACAGCGATTCCTTCGTCTGCCACTTTTTTTGCTATGCGCGATTTGGTTGCCATCCCACCGCGTCCGAATTGTGATTTTCCTGCCTGCATATAAGAAAAAACTTCCTGTGTGACGTCCGCAATTTCCCGTATTACTTTTGTTCCGTCCGATGCCGGATCGCCGTCATAGATACCGTCCACATTACTCAATATAACGAGTGCGTCCATATCCATCATCGCAGCAATCAAGCCCGACAATTCGTCATTATCGGTAAACATCAATTCAGTTACCGAAACCGTATCATTTTCATTCACTATCGGAAGTATGCCATTATTAAGCATCGCCTCCATGCAATATTTTTGATTGAGATAATGCCGGCGCGTACTAAAATTCTCTTTCATTGTCAGCACCTGCCCGCAAGGTATTTGGTGCTCGCGAAACAATTCATAATAACGATTAATCAATTTTGCCTGACCTACAGCCGCATACAATTGCCTTGCCAAAATCGCGTCTAATTTCTTATCTGGCTTAATCTCGCTTCGACCGGCAGCCACCGCTCCGGATGAAATCAATACAACAGAAACGCCGGATTTCCGTAACGCTGCTATCTGATCAACCAACGCCGACAAACGCGTAATATTCAACGTTCCGTCATCCCGTGTCAGGACATTGCTGCCTACCTTAACTGCTATCTTTTTAAATTTATACATACTCATCAAATTTGTTCAATGTTTCTGCCTGATATCTTGAGAAATGCCATAACTGCACAATAGAAATTCAAGATTACAATACGCGTAGGATGCCCCATTGCTTTATCAAATCGAACCAATCATTCTTCCCCTCGTTTCGCATATCTCTTTTTCATTTCAGATAGATTAGCCACAAAAATACAAAAAGGTTTTAGAAACTATTTAGAATTTATTCAATAATTTTATTGATGATAAATGTTATATGTCATTTTAATATGATTTGTATTAACCGTTAATCGCCAACCACTATTTTCTCCGTTTGCCGTACGATTTTGCCGTCTGCGGTTAATCCTTCGATAACAACGGAATAGGTGGTGGGAAAGTCGGATGTATAGAATTCGATAACGGCTTCTTCGTTCTCATTTGAAATCACCACGTCGGGCTTCCAAAAGATGGTGGTGCGAAGATCGGGGACAGGGGATTGCTTAGCCTGCAAGGTTTCGTACTTGGGCGCATAAAACGCTACAGGTTTCTGGTAACCAGTGGGGGTGTAAACAACATGGTTGTCCCTTGGAACGGGATCATCTCCCAGCATTCGGGTGGTAACACTGATAATTCCGTCGCCTCCTCGCGCCCCTAATATGGAAGCGCCAATCCCTCTGATCAGGTCAATACTTTCGATTTGATGAGGAAGTATAGTTGCCAGGAAAATTCCATCATCTTGTAACATGCCGTCAATAAATATAACTGCAGGGCGGCGTCCTTCACTTCCGGAGACAATTACAGTGACTTCTCCTGTCAAGGACACTCCGGCACTCACGCCTGGGATCATATTGAGATAATCTCTAATATGTGTAAAGCCGAATTCTTTAACAGTTTCTTTTGTAAGGGTATAATCGGAAGATGCATTCAGCCAAAAGTTATCTCTGGGGGTTCTTTTCGTGATTCTGGGCGCTGTGACTACCACTTCATCGAGGTATATTACCCGCATATCTTCGTCATATTTTGCACGCTGTTCCGCTTTTTCCATAAAAGCAGCGACGTCGGGCACGGCTTGCGTTTCCGCCGCTTTGAATGGAACTGCCACGGCGTAAGGACTTTGTCGCGCATATACAGGCACAGGGAACGACTCCTTATCTACTGTGAGCAGGATATTTCCGCTACCCCTTGCGGTGAGTGCCTGTATAACAAAATCGGTACTGTCGGGAAATACCAAATCCGAAACGGTAAACGAACCGGTACTGTCGGTAGCGGCAAGGCTGAAGCCGTTGCCATCCGTGCCTTTCATCAGCATGCTTATTTCGCTGTCGCGTACAGGGCGGTCTAAAAAGCCGGTCACATGACCGGTTATCTCCTGAAACACCTGAAATGGGATATGTGGACGCTCCAGACGCCCTTTGACTACTTCCGGAATATGGTATCTTCTCCATCCGTGCGTCAGCATCAACATCTCCATCGCGACAGGATCATGCAAGTAATAGTCAGGGTTTTCGATATAGCCCCTTAATTCGGACGAAAGCAACAGACTGGACAGGATGGTAGTGGATTCATCAATTGCCATATCCCTGTCGTCTGTAACGGCGATTGAGAAATGAGACCTCACTCCATCTCTCTCCAAAGAGAATGGTGGCAGGGAGGCGGGAAACGACAGTGTTGCCGTGATTTTGTCGCGGCTTTGATAGGTTGCTTTGTCAGTCTGAAAATCAACCGGAACAGAGGCGTCGTTTTGACTGAAAATCAACCGCTCGCTCAGCGGATTCAGCGCTTCGTCAAACAGCACAAACTGTATCACGCCTGCAGGAAGCGACGCCGCATCAAACGTGACTGCGCGTTGCGCATCCCATTCCGAAAAATAAAGCGCCTCGCCCCGACAGTGCACAAACAGGTAACAGGGTATATCCGGCGTCTGACCGGATTTCTGTACGCCAATCCTGATGCTGTTGTTTTGGGTGGAGGCAGCCAGCGAATAAGCGCGAGGGTTGTGTTGAGGAAGGTCGAAGAGTTTCTCCAAACCGTCCCCGTTGATGCATTTCAACCGGTATCTTTTGCCTGCTTCCGGCAGGTAAGCAAAAACGCCCATGCCGGCATGGTAAGTTTGTACGGGAGTCATTTCAACACCACCTTCATCTACGATGTAACCGGAAATACTTGTCGATGTGCCATCACTGTTCAGCGCCTTGAAGGCGACCTTGCTCACAACGCCTTCGGGAAGATTGCCGCCTTCGGGGAAAAACGTAACGTCAAAGTCTGAACCACGATTGGCAGGATTCATAAGATTTGCAGGATTTATACTGTTTTCCCGATTCTCTCCGTAATTGGTAATTGGTAATTCGTAATTATTTCCCTTATCTATATTTCCTATCCTGATATTCTTTTTGAAGAAGTAATCATCTCCCATGTTTTCCATATACCTCGTATAGGCGCGAAGCGTATAATCGCCTGCCGGAATGATTTCCGATATTGGCAGATGACCGTAAAACATATCGTCGTCGGTCAGCGTGATCATGACCCTGCTTACAAGCGTATCTGCAGGACTGACTAACTCTGCATACACGTACCAGCTGCAGTTGTCCGCTACCGGATGCCTGTCGCTGTTTACATCTTCCTCTGAGGACGCATACATATCCGTACTGAAAGCAGGATAAAGATGGGTAGCGGCGTCCGTAAGGTATGCCTTAAACCATATCTTTTCGCCGGGCACATAAAAATCGCGGTCGGTATGCAGGTGCAGTTTTTCCTGGGGGTATACCCGCAGTTGTTCATTGAGATGCCGTTCAGCATCGGCAAAAATATCGGCAGACGCTTTGGAGACAGCCTCCGACGCCGTTGCCGGAAGGATAGCGCCTTCGGGAAGGTATTCCAGTGGCAAGCTCAGGCTAAGCCCCAAAAGGGTTCCTGATAAGTCGACAGGCGCCATCCACAGTTTGTCCGCATAGCTTCCGTCAGGAAAAATACGGATTGAGACGCCTTGAAGCAGATTACGGTATAAACCGATGTTTTTCAACAGATCGCCCTGGGAAAGCGAGCTTAATGCTGCTGTTGTCCCTGTATTTATGTTGGTAGAAGTATTGTAGAGTATATTATCGAGAATCCCTAAACTTTGGGCCTGGGAGCGTTCAGCCATACGCTCTAAAAATGCTGCTCTCGCTACAATTAATGCTTCTGCATCTTGTTGATATTGTGAGCGCTGCAATCTTTCCAAGTCATTATCTGTGACAGGGCGTCCGTAACATATAAGCATAAGCTGGTGGTCGGACAGATTCAATGTTTTGCCCCTGTCGGCTGAAATACCTGATAAAAAAAAGTCCGGAGGTAACAGAAAAAGACGGAATAGATTTGACGGATCATCTGTCAGGAAAATATCTGCCAAAACAAATCCATCGTCCTGTAATGTGTTATTATAAAGCGACCTGACAAATTTTGTGAGAGACACCTTATACACCTCCTCCCTTTTGGACGCCCAACTGTTTTTTTGACGCTGATTAGCCGGTTGAAGCTCCGTGAAAACGCTTTGAATGCTCCAGTCAGTGATACCCGTGTTGTAATCGTGCGTGAAATGGTCGACTACACATTGCAGATGATACCCTGTTTCGTAGTTCACGATTTGCAGCGGTTCACGGCAGGTCACTTTAAGCAGCTTCGTTTCGGGATTGTAATAATAATAAACCGATTCGGGATTGGTGGCCTGTATTGTCCGGCGGGACGGAGTCTTGCCCAGAATTGTTTTCCAGAAAAGGTCGATATCCGCCCGGCGAAACCGTACCCGTGCAGCTATCTCCACGCCTTCCAGTTCCTGTATCTGAAGGGCTACATCAATTACCATAGACGTTATGCCGGGATCAATCTCTTTGGTAACAGATTGATAACCCACATGCGAAACCGCCAAACCGTAACTTCCTTCGCCCGGTATCCTGAGCCGGTAGTTGCCTTCCATATCTGTAGTTACGCCAACGGTCGTGCCGGTAAAAAAAACCGTAGCTAAGGGAACAGGATCGCCATCTTCGGCGTCGGTAATGCGACCGCTGATATAGCGATCCTGTTGTTGAACGACAGTGGATAGCGAGTTTTTTGATATTATAATATGTTTATCAGAAATCTGATAACTCAACCCATGGTTTTTCAACAATTCATTGAGAATATCAGGAATGGGTTTGTCGGTTGCTTCAAATGTAATCCGTTGATCACTGTCAATTACATCGCTTTTATAAAAAAACAAAAAATCAGACTGTTTTTCTATTTGCATAACGACGTCGTAAAATGTCCCGTCATTAACCTGTACCGAAATCCTGTGTTCTTGGGCATACAAACTCAAGGACGCAAAAAAGGCACTAATAAGTATAAGTGTTGTCTGTCTCATAAGTATTCAATGTAAAATAATTAAATGTCATATTGTTACTTTTTTTGAAATATGTATTGAGTTACCGTTATAACGGAAATGGAATTGATTGTCATAATTGATGACGGCAAGTACTTGGTCTATACGCTGGCTGTAAGAAAAAGCGCCGGTATAACGAATGTTTTTCAAGTCATTGTCTAACTGAATATTGACGTCATAGATCTTTTCCAAACGCTTAATGATATGTTCTAATGATGCATCTTTGAACTTACATTCACTACGCAACCATAGATCGGCAGCGGATGGGTCGACTTTTTCGACAGCGACGGATTCGGTTTCAAAATCAAAATACGCTTTCTGTCCGTGTTCGAGAACGATGTGATTGATAATTTCGCCTTCGTGGTTATTTGTTGTCAGCGACACACTTCCGGTAGACACAGTGATTGCCTGAAAAGATTCGTCCCGGTAAGCTTCGACGTTGAAACTTGTTCCATGCACAAGAATGGTTTGGTTTCTCAGATGGACGATAAATGGTTTTTGATCATCCTTAGCCACATCAAACCAGGCTTCTCCATCGAGGAAAACCTCCCTGCTATCAGTAGCGTAATTCGTAGGATAACGAAGTGTTCCGGCTACATTCAATTGTATGTTAGTGCCATCTACCAGCGAAATAGTACTGGGCTTGCCTCCTTTTTGGACATAGATTTCGTGATAGCCAGCTACTTCTTTTGATGGAGATAGTGACGACGGCATGAAATGTGAAGTATAGTATTGGTTGACAACAATACTCAACATGACAGCAACAGCCGCTACGGCAATATATTTGAGCGGACGAAAGAAAAATCGTTTTCCGGATGCTTCCGTCGGTAGTACGGCAGTTGAAGCCGCAATCTTGTACTCCATTTTCTGCCAACCTTTCTCAATTTCTTCGACACTCATCAGATTGCGATCGCGGAGCGAATCGTGTATGTTTTTCAGTTGAAAAAAATATGCTTTGTTTTCAGGTGATTCCTGCAACCATCGATTCAATGCTTCCAACTCATGTTTCGATATATTTTGATGAAAATAGTGAATGATCCACTCGGCTATATCCTGATCTTTATCTTGTTCGTACATACTGTCTTTAGATTTGTTTATTATTTCCTAATAAACGATTCAATCAGGCAATATACTTACTCCGTCAAAAAAAAAAATCACTTTTCTGTGCCCAAGGTAGCCCTGATATGTTTTAAGGCTTTGTAAAGTTGCGCTTCGACAGTTCGCTTGGATATTTTCAATAAGGAAGCTATTTCGGTTGTTTTTCGTTCTTCAAGATAGGACATCTTAAATATTTTGCCGCATCTTTCCGGAAGATTTTCTATTTCTTTGTATATAGACTGCAAACGATGGTCTTCCTGCAGATAGAGAGCCGACCTTTCCGTATAATATAATTCCTCTATCTTGAGTTCTGTCAAGATTTTTTCTTCAATTCTTTCTTTGATAGCTTGGTGTTTCAAATAATCTAAACAAGCATGTCGAACTGCATTATAGAGATAGGTCGGCAAACCATCTTCCCACATCAAAAAAACGCGTTTATTCCAAAGTTTCAGAAACACATCCTGCACCATATCTTCGGCAATTGTTTTATCCACGAATCTATTTGCATAACAAATCAATACCAAAGCATATTTTTTATACAGTACGTGAAATTTTTCCTGCACTTCCTGATCGTTTGCCGATTCTTTCATAACTAACAGGGTATTTCTATTTTTTTCACGAAGAGCCGAAGCGCGCTAAAACTTTTAAAAAATCACTCTAAAGATAAAATTTTCATTGGTTTTTGGGTATTGCGTGCATTGCATCAATAATGTTGTTACCTAACGATGTTTTTTTCTCAATATGTTGTAAAACAGAAGAAACAAACGTGTTTTGTTCAAAAACGCCCCGTACCTGTTCAAAGTCCAACCGCTGTTCATCGTTGCTTCCGTCTGCTCCGAAACCGGTCTGAGAAGAAAGTGAAAATTCTTTTTTTGCATCTTCGTAAATCATTTTATCAAGACTTATTACCGCATTTTTCCAGTCCTCTACAATATAAATAACATCATCCGGCGTAATGGTATCGGGTTTAAATCCGTAATAAGATTGTATTTTATCCCAAGCCCAGCTCCACTCCAACGCATAATAATTTCTATGGATTTCTTCTAAAATACAATTTATTTCTTTGAGTTTATTCACTTTCTCTGATTCGATATCGTTTAATAAGCGGTCAATTAATTTTTTGGGAGCAATCAAGCCTGCAATGTCTAACCATTCGCCCAATCCATCGTCGGTCTTCGGTATTAGTTGCTTCCTAAGCGCTTCAACCGACATAAAATCACATCCTTTCAGTCTGGATATGATTGAATTACCCAAAAACTTTTTAATGGAGATATGATATAAATTGATTCCATTTTTCAGCGAAGAGTTTTTAATCCGGCAACTTTGATAGGAATAATATTCAGATGTATATCCGCAGGTTTCCTGCAATCCATTCAATATCTCAATAGCCCTAAACATTTTTTGGATAGTGTATGGACTTAAAAGGTTAAAATTGATTTGATCTAAAAGATGCTGGTCCTTCCGTTTATCTCGTTTGGGAAACTTTTGGGCGTCACGAATCGTTCCTACGCTTCTCAGATTAATGCCGGGATTTAATATGGTCTCATCTTTATCTTCAATTAAATAGGAAAAGGGCATGTCTGATGTGTCGGGGTTTCGATGATGACGTCCCATAATCAAAGAGAATGCTCCAATTTTGGCAGGCCATAAAATGTAAGAGTCGCTGGTGGTTTTCCCTCCTCTTTCGATAATTCCCTGATGTATGGGCCCTAATTTATACATGTGATTACTTTGGTTTGAACCCGATCCGGCGTTCATAAACGAAAACATACCGGCAATTAATAGCGTAGATTTATGATGTGTAACCGTATAGGGGCCGGCAAAGATGGCGCATGCTTCGCCATTTTCACCTTGACAATTGCTGAAAAACAAGGAATCACTGGCAGAATAGGTTTGCCCTAAACGGCAAGATTGTCCTACAAAACAACGCGTCAACATCGTGCCGTCTTCTACTTGTGCTCCGGAACAGAGAATGAAATTTTTTGCCGTTACTCCGAAACCCACATGTACGGGATCATGCACATTGCTGTTGATACTCCCATTTTCCAAACGACGAGATCCTTCAATACAAGCATTGTCGCCAATTTTTACATTGCGAATGAATCCGGTATTCATTATGATTACGTTATTGCCGATTGTTCCGATATCAGATGCATGCTTTTCGGCGTAAAAACGAATCATCCTGTTTAGACGCTGTATCAGATGCGGACGATGACGGTACAGCGTCAGAAAATACGCAACATGCGCCGACAGTTTATCGTTGATCATCACTTCTCTTCCGCCTGTTTCGTTCAAAACAGCCACTTCAACACCATTTCCGAAAGTGGATTTTTCATCTGTTATTAATCGGTCAATGTTTTGAATCACGGTATTATTTCCAATATTATAATTGGCAATATAGTTTTGTACATTTTCAATCAATACATTATCGCCAATTTCACAATGATGGATTGAGGCATTGCGTATCCCCGTCAGTTTTTTCAACCCACCGGCAAAAGAAACTGTTCCATCGTTTCTTCCAATTTTAATATCTCCTGAAAATGAGGCTTTGTATATATTGTCTGGGCGAAATTCAGGATGAACTGCAATGAGATTCCAGTCTGAGGCCGTACAATCACACGACTCTAATAATGCAATTTCTGTTGCTGTTAATTTTCTATATGTCATCTTTATCTTAATTTACAATAAAACCTGTATGAGTTTTTTGGATTAAATGTACAAAGATAATTTATTTTATTTTATAAACAGCCATTTATTGCAAGATAGGATGTATTTTTGCATGTCCTAAGAAATAAAAAACAAGGAAGATGACAAAGATTTTTTATGCCGGAATTGTCTGTTTGCTTTCAATTTGTGCGCCGGCGCAGATTGAGCCGAGCTTATATGCAAAAACCGACAAGGAGAAAATGAATCACTGGATTGATTCTATTTTTAAGACCTTGAGCGAGGAAGAAAAGATTGGTCAATTGTTTATGGTTGTGGCCAATCCCACTTCCGATACGCAAAATATGCAAACATTGGAAGGTTATATAAATAATGTAAAGGTAGGAGGGATTTTATTTCACGCGGGAGATCCTGTTACACAGGCAGACGTGACAAACCGATTACAGAAAATATCACGTGTGCCTCTCTTTATTTCGTTGGATGGCGAATGGGGATTGTCCATGCGTTTGACCGGCACGACCCGTTTTCCTAAAAACATGATGTTGGGTGCAATTGAGAATGTGTCTTTAATCGAAGAATATGCCAAAGAGGTTGGGCGTCAGTGTCGTGAAATGGGCATCCATATCAATTTTGCACCGGTGATAGATGTAAATAATAATGTGGATAATCCGGTTATCGGGCTTCGCTCTTTTGGGGAAGATCCAAAAATGGTTGCAGAAAGAGGAATTATGTATGCCCGTGGATTGGAAAGCATGGGTATTATGTCTGTCGCCAAGCATTTCCCGGGACATGGCGATACTGCTGAGGATTCGCATAATACCTTACCGGTGGTTCTACGTTCGTTGGCTTCTTTGGAAGATGTGGAATTATACCCTTTTCAACGGTATATTGCGGAACGATTTTCGGGGGTTATGACTGCACATATTCATATTCCTGCATTAGATAATAGTCAACGGCCTGCATCTTTATCGGAGAAAGTAGTGACCGGCCTTTTGAAAACGGATATGGGTTTTGAAGGATTATGCTTTACCGATGCGTTAGCTATGAAAGGCGCATCGGGCAGCACAAATAGTCCGGTGGTAGCGGCTTTGCTAGCGGGCAATGATATTGCTTTGTCTCCAGGTTCACCCATAAATGAGATGGACGCTGTTAAGAAAGCGCTCAAAGACGGTATTTTGAAAATAGAAGATATTGAAGTCAAATGCAAAAAAATATTACAATATAAATATATCGCCGGATTGAGCCGCTATCAACCTGTTGAATTAAATGGTTTGTCCGAACGGCTTAATACGCCTTATGCCGACCGGTTGGCTGCTAAATTGAATGAAGAAACGATCACTGT
>Ga0082212_10009193_pt1 | contig 12768 bp, 9 predicted proteins | sample TergutNt197P3_FD_71548 | JGI IMG/M metagenome (GOLD analysis project Ga0082212, IMG submission 71548) | Neocapritermes taracua P3 segment gut microbial communities from Petit-Saut dam, French Guiana - Nt197 P3 | ecosystem: Host-associated > Arthropoda: Insects > Digestive system > Gut ... | reverse complement strand
TGAAGGACGAAAATGTGTCGAAGCGGCTGCAAAATACGACCGTGTCGTTCAGCACGGAACGCAACAACGTTCGTCGTCCAATCGCTCCCTAATGCTCGCCGCCCTGAACAGTGGAAAGTACGGAAAACTGAAAATTGCCAAAGGGTATTGCAGTAAACCACGCTGGACAATCGGCTACAAACCCGAAGAAACACCGCCGGAATCGCTCGCTTGGGACGTGTGGGTCGGACCAGCACCCATGCAGCCGTTCCATCGGAATCTCGTCCATTACAACTGGCATTGGTTCTGGGATTTCGGCAACGCCGACCTCGGCAACCAGGGCGTTCACGAAATGGACGCTTGCCGCTGGATGTGTCAACAAACGTTACCGAAAAGCGTGGTAACGTTCGGTGCCCGATATGTAGATGAACCGGAAAAAGGCTTCAAAGACCAAGGACAAACGCCGAATCAGTCCCTCTCGCTGTATGATTACGGTGATGTGATGATACTCTTTGAAACGCGGGGACTTGTTAAGAATAATACCTGCGATATTGAACTCTACACCGACAAAGGCTTGATGCGGGGAACAAACTTTATACCGTACGATTCGAAAGAGTCGGTCAAGATTGAAGCGGAACACGTTAAACTTTCCGGCAGTCCGTTCAAGAATTTTATCGACTGTGTTCGCAGCCGTGATCGGGGCAAACTCGAGGCGGACATTTTGGAAGGGCATTATTCGGCGGCTCTCTGTCATCTCGGTAACATTTCGTTCCGATTGGGGGAAGCGGCACCGGTCGATTCGGTCAAAAAGGCGTTCGGCAACGATCCGGTCGTTCAAAAAGCAATCGGCACCATCCTTACGGAAACAGCGGAGGCTTTGCCTGAACTGAAAAACCCGCAGTGGACGCTTGGTCCGACGTTGGCGTTTAATCCCGCTACGGAACAGTTCGTCGGCAACGAAAAAGCAAATGCGCTGTTGACTCGTGAGTACCGGGCACCGTATATCGTGCCGAAAAATGTGTAGTACACAAAGTTCACAAAGAAAACGGAACTTTCGTGGCGTTACACAGTATAGATTATGTTACCGAATCCTCGATTCCTCATTGCACTGGCAACGTACAACGAACATGAAAACTTGCCGGTGCTCGCATCGCAGATTTTTGAGTTTGCGCCCAAAACGGACATTCTCGTCGTGGACGATTCTTCTCCCGACGGGACTGCCGATTGGGTCGAAGAGCAAATTCAAAGCGACTCCCGATTCAAGTTAATCAAACGTTCCGGCAAACTCGGACTCGGCAGTGCGGTGCTCACCGCCGTTGATTATGCCATCCAAAACGATTACGACTTTTTAATCAACATGGATGCCGATTTGAGTCATCCGCCTCGCTTTCTGCCTGCGGTCCGTTCCAAAGCCGAAGAAGGATTCGATGTTGTGATCGGTTCTCGATACATTTCCGGCGGCAAAATCGAAGGTTGGTCGTTGTCCCGACGCTTGATGAGTCGAGGGATCAACTTCTATGCCCGATGGTTGCTCGGTTTGAAAACGCAGGACAACAGCGGTTCATTCCGGTGTTACCGAGTGGCATTATTGCGCCGACTTGATCCCAAGACGATTCTCTCGAAGGGATATTCGTTCTTTGAAGAGATTTTATTTCGTCTTCGCAGATTGGATGGTACGTTTGCAGAAGTTCCCATTACCTTTGAAGAGCGGCGAGTGGGACAATCGAAGTTAAACGTCAAGGAAGTTTTCGTTGCCCTGTGGTTGTTGTTTCGGATAGGAATTTCCCGATTCCCCGCTTGAATGAACAACACGAAACGGTAGAATAGCAAAAAATGTAAATTGCCGAATTGAATGATGAACGAAACTGCAAAAACTTCGATTTTTGTTCTCCTTGCCGCCGTACTTATTGTCGGTGCCTTTTTCAGTAGCCGAACTGCCGACGAATTCCAACCGGAAGAAATGATCGGAAAGTCCCTCTTTCCACAGTTCACCGATCCGCTCGGCATCAAGTCCCTCGAAATCGCGAAACTGGATGTTGCCGGAGAACGCAACGATTTTCGTATTACCGAAATCAACGGCATCTGGTCGATTCCTTCGCATGACAATTATCCCGCCGATGCCAAAGATCAAATGGCAAAAGTTGCCGAAGCGTTGACCGACCTCAAAGTGCTCGAAGTGATTCAGCCGGAGGGAAGCGGCACCGATTCGATTGCCTTCCAAACGCAATACGGCGTGATTGACCCGACATCCGACAGCGTCTCGCTCGGTGAAGGCATCGGAATGAAAATCACGCTCGGCGGAGCAAACAACGAAACGCTCGTCAACCTGATTGTCGGAAAGGAAGCCGCCCGCCGACAAGCACAAGAAGAGGAAGGCGGCACTGATCTCAGGTACGTTCGAATTGCCGACCAATCGCCGGTTTACGTGATCAACGTCGATTCGAGTCAATTTGCCGTGAATTTTGACCAGTGGATCGAGAAAAATCTGCTCGACATCAGCACGTTCGACATCAAAGAAATTTTTGTGGACGAGTATTCGTTTTCTGTCGAACTTGAGTTGACCAATCGCGGTTTGCAAGAGAGCCGCAATTTTTCGCCTATTGGGGATATTACGTTGTCTTACGATGGTTCGGCAGTCGGTGCCGAGAAGTGGTCGCTTGCCCGGCGGACGGCATTTGATAGACCGAGCGTCTCATATAAGGAGCTGCAACTGGAACCGGGAAAAGAGTTGGATACCGACACGTTAGACGCAATGGTGTCGGCACTGAACGATTTGAAAATTGTGAGTGTGCAGAAAAAACCGGCAGGACTGGCGGCGGCACTTCGGGATGGAAAATCTTTTGAAAACATCGAATTGGATGCTCCGTTGCTGGCAAATATGCAGGCGACCGGCTTCTATCTGGTCGAGATGCCCGATTTGAAACAGGATGCCAAAAAGACGAAGGTGCAACTGTTGTCGAACGAAGGGGACATTCAACTGCGACTGAAAAACGGCATCGTCTATAATCTTCGTTTTGGCGATTTGACGGGCACGGAGTCGGAAATTGCCACGGAAGATACAGAGGACACAGAATCGGTTATGGGAGTCAATCGGTATCTTTTCATTACGGCGGAGTTTGACCCTGCGATCATTCCGTTGCCGGAATTGAAACCTGTCCCGGAAGTTCCAACGGAAGGGGAAGCAGAGGAACTTGAAAAAATAACGCAGGAAAAAGAAGCGATTGAAAAGGGGAATCAGCGTGAACAGGAGCGTTACGATGCGGAACTCGAGTCGGGCAAGAAGCGGGCGGAGGAACTTTCCAGCCGCTTTGCCGACTGGTACTATGTGATTGCGGAAGATGTCTATAAAAAAATTCGGCTCACGGATGCGAATGTGTTCCGGGTAAAAGCGTTGGACGGCGACACGATGCCGGGAATGCTTGGTATTCCGCACTTTCCTGAACTGGATGAACCGTCGTCTGCCGATCATCTGCCCGATCTGCCGGGGGGGGATATTGAAGAATGACGTGATGCCGATTACGTTTTCCCCAATGCCAGCCAGAGCGTTGCCATTCGCACGGCAACACCGTTCGTTACCTGGTCCAGAATTGCCGATTGCGGTCCGTCGGCAACTTCCGGCGTAACTTCCAAGCCGCGATTGATCGGACCCGGTGCGATAATCAACACATTCGGCTTTGCCTTTGCCAAGCGCACCGCATCCATTCCGTAAAGATGCGTGTATTCCCTGGTCGAAGGAAATGGTCGCACCACTTGACGTTCAAATTGAATTCGCAATAGATTGAACACGTCCACTCGATCCAAAATAGCGTCCAACGAATAGACGATTTCGACCCCCAGTTTTTCCCAATTTTTGGAAACGAGTGTTGAAGGACCGCATAAAATCACTTTTGCTCCGAGCGTTTTCAGTCCCCAGATATTTGACCGTGCCGTTCGGCTGTGGGCGATGTCGCCGACCAGTGCCACCGTGAGACCGGCAATGGTGCCGAATCGCTGCCGAATGGTCAGCATATCGAGTAACGCTTGTGTCGGATGTTCGTGCGGACCATCACCGGCATTGAACACATGGCTTCGGATATTTTCGGCGAGCAATTTTGCCGTTCCCGGACAGGAATGCCGAAGAATGACCGCATCGACTTGCATGGCTTCGATATTCTTTGCCGTGTCGATGATGGTTTCCCCTTTTCCCAAACTGCTGGTTGCTGCCGCAAAATCGACAACATCGGCTCCGAGTCGTCGGGCAGCAAGGGCAAAACTCGTTTTTGTTCGGGTCGAATTTTCAAAGAAAAGATTGACACATGTTTTGCCGTTGAGTAGCGGAATTTTTCGATCTCCTTGCATGAGTACAGCACGAAAGCGTTCCGCCTGGTCGAAAATGAGAGTAATTTCTTCGGCGGTGAGTCCTTCCAGACCGAGCAAATGGCGGCGTGTCCACGCTTCTGGAACGTTTCCCCAATTTTGCACGAGTGTGTCGGTCATGGCTAATGTAACCCCCCGCTAATTCTATGAAATTACTAAGCAGTGTCAAGATGGCAAAACGTCTTACTCTTCAATGACCAACCCGCTGGTCCGTAGATGCGTTTTGAGTTCGGCAAGCCGCTGCTCGCCGCCGGGAGAAACCTGTACCTGCAAAATCGGTTTCCAATGCATGTCCTTACCGGCACTGTCCCACGATTCTTGAAATTCCCAAATCGCCCGAACGAGTTGATCCACCGCCGTAAAAACAGAAGCGGTTATCGGAATCACACGCTCCGTCCGCAAACCGGCTTGGGCAGGAAGCACAAATCGATTCGCTTCACATCGGATTTTTACCGTTCGGGTAACACCCGACGAGAATTGCGTTACTCCTTTCAGCCCCCAATTTTGTTGACGTTGCGGCATACTTTGCATCTTCTGCATCATTGCCGCCTGTTGTTCCGTCATTTCTTCGCCGGACTTTTGGTCCGCTCCGGTTGAAGGTTTTTTTTCGTTCCCGCCATTGCCACTCGCACCGCTTGCCATCGTCTTCTGTTGAGAAGCATTGAGCGGCGTGCCCGGCGTGGAAAATGCGTCCTGCAACGATTCGTGTTTGCCGTCCCATTGTCCAGCGGTTCCTTGCCCACCCGACTGTTGCGATGTTGCTTGCTGCGTTCCGGCTGGTCGATTTGCCGCCAATTTGCGTTGCAATTCTTCTGCGCTCTGCATTTGTCCGCCGGCGGGTGTTACATTGCCGCGATGGTCAACCCGATACTGCGACGAGTTGCCGCCGTATCCTGATCCGTATCCCGATCCGTGTTCCGCCATTCGCATTGCCGCCATATAACCGGCTAACCGGCTTCGGGAAATTTCCAACTGTTGAGCAATTCGAGTACGCAGTTCGTCATTCGGCTGGGGATACTGAATTTTCCAATCTTCGTTCACAATTTCGTAACCGAAGTCTTTCACCCAGTTGCCGGTTGTCTGCTTGGTGTTTTCAAAAATTGCTTGCTGAACATTCTCGTACATTTCGACTCCCGATGGTCGAACGATTAACAGCGGATACGGTTCGCTCCCCCGAACAATTTGATTCGTTTCGACATAATACTGCCGAATAACCCGCAATGCGGTGTTAAACGGATTGTCCGGTCGGTCAAGCGTCAGGAAGTCCGCCGGTACGAGTTCGATTCCTTCCGGCTGGAGAATGATTTTGTCATTGCAACATTCGATATAAATTGGTCGCCGAAATGTCCCGTTTGGTCCCCGATAAGGAACGATGGCGTAAGATTTTTCGTTCTTGGCGGCTTCTTTTTGCAGTTCGGCAAGTTCCAGTTCGGTTGCCTCTTTTCGTTGCTGCTGTTGGGCAAGGAGCCGTTTGAGGTGTTCCACTTCTTCGGGAGTTGCCGATGCGGGACCGTCGAGTTGTTGTGCCAATTGTTCGAGTCGGGCAAGTTCTTCCCGGATTTTTTGCGTTTCCTTTTCGGCAAGAGCGAGTTTGGCTTGGAGGTCGGCAAGTCCTTCTTCGGTTTGTTGTTTGACGACCGTCAGGTTTTTCGCAACCCATTCGGCATCTTCGACCTGCATGTCGATTTTTTCATTCAGTTCTTCGGCTTCCTGAATGGTCAGCGTTTGTGGAGCATTGATTGGCAACGGATGGTCTGCCAACTCCCGAACATTCTGCGCCGCCACGACGAGGAGCATAATCATCGCTCCCATGACGCAAAGCAACACAGAAAGGAAGGGAAATAACGTAACTTTCATAATTTAGCCGGTACCCTAGTCATTTAGCCGGTACTCCGGCGACCAAATAGTACGGATTTTTCGCTTTTAGGACAAGAGCGATTGGTCGGACTGCCCCCGGAAAAACTCCGCTCTTGCCCCGTTTGCTGAAAATCATTACGATTCCCACCGATATGGTCAACGGAATCATGAAAAAAGTTTGTACTGCCGCTTTGCCGATGTTGTTTGTGCTGGGCTGCGTCTCACAGAACCAGACTGCCGATGGAATCCGGTACTACGGACAAGCCCGATACGATACGGCAATGACTGCCTTTCAGTCGGTACTCAAAGAGAATCCGAACGATCCGAATGCTCTGTACAATGTTGCAGCAACGTATCATCAATCGGCACGGGTTGCGATTCGGTCGGGTCAAGCAGCGGCGGCACAGCAACTCTACGAGCAAGCCGCTCAGTATTATCAACTTTGCCTTGCCAAAAATCCCAATTATGCCGATGCCTATCGCGGTTTGTCTGCCTTGTATATGGATTGTCAAGATGGTGAAAACGCCTATCAACTTCTTACGAACTGGGCGAATGCCAATCCCGTTGCCGTTGAACCGAAACTCGAATTGGCTCGGTTTTATCAGGAGTTTGCACAAATTTGCATGGTTCAGGGACAGACTGAAGATGCCCAAAAATACCGTAATACTGCCGAAAGATATTTGCAGCAGATTTTAGCGGCGGAACCGGCGAATTATCGTGCATTTCGCGCATTGGGATTTCTGAAAGAACAGAGCGGCGACCTTGCCGGTGCTGTTTTGGACTATCAACGTTCTCTGCAAGCCAACCCGCAACAGAGCGATCTTGAAAGTCGAATTGCGGCTCTGATGAAATAGACTGTAACATGTCAACAAATTACTTTCTTCATCGTGGATTTTTGTGTTCTTCGTGCCTTTGTGGTAAAATTGATTAACCACAAGAATCCAAAGAACGGCTTCCAATCAGAACCGGTAATTTGCCACCGTTTATGGTATAAATTATCCGATGATGACATCTGAAAAATCAAATAGCCCTCCCCTTCTTTCAGAGAGAGAGAGAACCGCCGCTCTCGCCGGCATACGTTGGCTTTTAGCCTTGCAAAACTGGGACGGCGGAATTCCGACGTTCTGTCAAGGCTGGGGAATGTTGCCGTTCGACCAAAGCAGTACCGACATCACCGCACACGTCCTTCGGGCATTTCAGGCGTGGCGAAATTTTTTGACCGACGACGCATTGAAACGCAAAATGGAACGTGCCGAAGAACGGATGTTCGCCTTTCTCGAACGGACGCAACAGAAAAACGGGGCGTGGTTTCCCCTTTGGTTCGGTAATCAAACGATGCCCGATGATGTCAATCCCTACTACGGCACCGCAAAGGTTTTGCTGGCACTTGCCGAAACAAAAAAGGAACACATCATGACATTCAACGGCTTGCGGTATCTGATCGCCAGCCAAAACGTCGACGGCAGTTGGGGAAACAGCGTTGAAGAGACAGCAGTGGTCGTGGAAGCACTCTCGATGTTTGCAGATCGAGCGGAAGTTGCCGAAACGTATCATCGGGGATTGAACTGGCTCGTGGAAGCGGTTGAGTCAGATCGCTTTCTGGAAGCGTCGCCGATAGGTTTATATTTTGCGAAACTTTGGTATTACGAGGACTTGTACCCGATCAATTTTACGGCATCGGCACTTCAAAGAGCGGTGGAGAACGAGTCTGTCCTCTGACATTATCTGTCCGTTATCAGTCCCACTTCCGTCGACCGCGGCTGCTGGGAATGTTCAAGAGTTGACGGTATTTGACAATCGTTCGGCGAGCCACTTGAATACCTTCGGCTTCCAACATTTTTACAATGGCTTCATCGCTCAATGGGTTTTTTTTGTCTTCTTTGTCAATGATTTCCTGAATTTTTTGGCGTGCAACGTCGTTGGCAATATCATCTTTTCCATCGGAAGCGGTCAACCCCGCCATGAAAAAACGTCGGAACGGAAAGACACCCTGTGGGGTCGCCATCCATTTATCATCACACGCTCTGGAAACAGTTGCCACGTGCATGTCAATCGCATCGGCGATCTGCTGCATTTTCAGAGGCTTCAATGCATGTTGCCCTTTCTCGAAAAAATCAACTTGATAATTGACAATGGCTTGCGATACTTTGAGCAACGTGTCTCGTCGATGTTCAATCGCATCAAGGAGCCACTGTGCGGCTCCGATTTTTTTCCGAATGTACGCTTTTGTCTCCTGGTCGGTTTCATGGTGTTCCAACAGGTTTTTGTACGTCAGATTGACGCGGAGTTGCGGAATCCGTCCGTTTTCCAATCGCACAAGATATTTCCCCGCATCTGATTTTTCGACAATCACGTCGGGAAAAATTACCGGTGCCGTGTTGCTTCCAAACCCGACACTCGGGCGCGGACGAAAATGCCGCAACATGCCCACCGCCTCCTGAACAACATCCAACGGAAAATCAGTTTTTTTAGCAATACTCGGAAGCCGGTTTGCGGAAATGTCCTCCAAGTGCGACGTAATCAGAATACGCAAAATTTCGGCATGTTCCGATTCGGGACTAACCTGTAACAGTAAACATTCCCGAAGGTCTTTGCCGCCGACTCCTATCGGTTCGAGAGTTTTGACCAGTGCCAACGCTTCTTCGGCAAGTTTCAATTCCTCTTCCGTGTGTTCTTCTCCCAAAAAATCCTTTAGTTCGTAAGGGAAATAGCCGTGAGAGTCAATACTATAGATAACTCGCATGACCATTTCTTGAAGAGTCTCCGACATATCGTGCCAATCGAGTTGCCGAAGTAAATGATCCTGCAATGTTTCACTGGGACATTCGACATTTGCGAATGCATCTGCCCGAAGTGAATCTTGTTCTTCCAACCAGTTTTGAGACCGAACCGGGGCTTCGTCAATGGTGTCGGTATAGTTTTGAGCGAAATCGTCGGCAATCGCAAATTCTTCGGTGGAAGTGGTGTGCTCGACGGCATGTTCAAATTGGATTTCCGGTTCACGTTCCTCGGAGGGGGACGGTTCGTCTTCTTCGTTGCGGACAATGACGCTGGAATTTGTACCGGCGGAAGATTCCTCCGACGAGTCCGATCCCAATTCCAGAGCGGAATCTCCAGTGAGTTCCTGCTCGATGCGCTGTTCGAGTTGGAGCCACGTCAGTTGGAGAATCTCCATCGACTGGATCATTCGTTGCGTCAGAATTTGTCGCTGTTCCTGCCGCAGTTCTTGGCTGAAAATAAAACGCACTGCTCCACCGGGGGCTGTTGAATCCCTATCGAGGGATGACGCATTATAATCTGAATAGACGTGGGTAGCAACCGTACCCGGTTCATACCTCGCTAGCGAGTTTCGTTTTGGGGCATCGCATTCACGTCAACCGCTCAAAACGTAAACGCAATGTTTCCGAGTCGTTCGGCAAGTTGGAGCATTAAATTGTCTTCCGCGATTTCATCTTCCGCCAAGTACGTAACCGAAAATCGCAGATACGCTCCCGCATTGTCCCACGGCACCGTACAGATCGACTGGTCCCGAATAAGATACTGACTCACCGCCTCGGCATCGGCAAATGGTGTGCCATCGGCAAGTCCCTTCGGAGCCTTCACGTAAAGGAAATACGTTCCGCCCGGCACTTCACACTCGAAGTTAAATTGCTGGAGCGTGGCGACCAACTTTTCGAGCCGACGATGATATTTCTTTCGGGCTTCGGCAGGAATGTTCGGATCATCCAACGCCGCCGCCGCCGACTTTTGAATCGCTAAAAACTGTCCGCTGTCGCTGTTGTCCTTCACATCGGAAAAAGCCTGCACGATACGTTCATTGCCGCAAACCCAACCGATGCGCCAGCCGATCATGTTCCAACCTTTGGAAAGCGAATGAATTTCCACACCCACCTCCTTCGCACCGGGTATCTGCAAAAAACTGAGAGGTGCTGTGTCGTAGGTGAACATCACGTGCGCCGCATCTTGTATGACCACAAATTGATGCCGGTGTGCCAATTCGATGACACGTTTGAAAAAATCTTCGGTCGCCACTTGTCCCGTCGGACTGTTCGGATAGTTCAGCACGAGTAGTTTGGTGCTCTTCCACACATCTGCCGACACGGCATCGAAGTCGGGATAAAATTGGTTTTCTGCGGTCAGAGGAAAACTATACACGGTGCCGCCGCAGTATCGGGAATGCGTGCCAGCGACCGGATAGCCGGGGACGGTCATCATCGTTGTATCGCCGTGATTGATGAAGCAGTAGGGCAACATCGCCAGTGCCGGTTTCGTGCCGATGGCATGATTGATTTCAGTGGCGGGATTCAGTTCGACGTTGAATGTCCGCCGCATGAATCGGGCAACGGCTTCTTTGAATTCGGTGCAACCGTTATCGGCGTATCCTCGGTTTTCCGGCAGATTGATCTGCTGGGACATGATTCGGCGGACGTTTTCGTCTGCCATCGCATCGTTTTCGCCGATGCCGAAGTCGAGGAGTGGTCGGTCGGGAAAATCCGAAAGTGCTTGCCGCTTGGCGCGTTTGATTTTTTCGAACTTATAGATTTCGTTCGATTTTCCGTAATTTGCCCCGCCGATGCGTTCGGCAAACAAAGATTGAAAGTAAGGATCAGACATGCGTTTAGTGTACTCCAACCGGACCGGTTCGGCAAGGTATCCTAATCCAACAACCGTCATGCAAACACCTGACGGTTTCTGATACGTGCTCTGGTAGAGTGTTGCGAACATTCATCACCACTTTACCGAAACTATGACAGAAATCCTTTATGAAACGGCACTCACCACTGGCGATGCCGTGCGGATCGACAGGGAAGCGGGAGTGATCTTCGGTGTGAAAATCATCGGCTGCGAAAGCCGAAATGGTCGGCACTATCCGAACACCACTCTGCAACAGGCGATCCCGCTTTACGAAAATTCCAAAGTCAATCTCGACCATCCCGACGGCGAGCCGAACAAGCCGAGAAGTTATCATGCACGCTTCGGCATGATCCGCAACGTCCATCTTCGTGAAAACGAAGGACTTTTTGCCGATTTCTGGTTCAACCCGAAACATCGGATTGCGGAGCAACTTCTTTGGGATGCCGAACACGCCCCAGACAACGTCGGCTTTTCGCATAATGTCGAAGCGGTTGTTCGGCGAACAAGCGAACCTGCCGTCGTGGAAAAAATCGTTGCGGTGCGGAGCGTTGATCTCGTTGCCGACCCTGCCACAACGCAAGGCTTGTTTGAATCGCAACAATCCCTTGCTTACGCGTCGGGCTCTGTAATTACGCTTGAACAGGTCGAACGATTGATCGAAGAACGGCTTCGCGAGTTCCATCGAGAAGCCAAACCCCGATGCCGCGAACAAGTTGTTACCGAATCGACATTCGATAGCAAAGCATTTGCGGCAGCGATTATGCGTTAGCGCGCTAAAGCGACTAAAACGCAAGCGTCCTTTCCTCCTAACTCCTAACTTCTAACTCCTTATTACCTACTATGACAATTAACTTACGTGAACTTCGGAAACGAATTGAACTTGATGGTGCGGACAGCACCGTGCAACACCTTACGGAGACCCTGAAACAAGGGGACCTCAAACCGGACGATTTCAGCGTCCGCGATCTTGCGGAAGGCTTTCTTCCCGGCGGACTCCCGCAGTTCGAACAAATGGAAACACTCACCGAAGATGTCGCCATTCACTTTGCGAATATGGTCGGACTCGTTCTTGAGACAAAAATCAAAGAGGCATACAACCAGGAGATTTTTGCCGCATCCAAGTTGGTTCGGACGATTCCGACCCGACTGGATGGAGAAACAATTCACACTTTCGCTGCCCTCGCCGACAATAACCTTGCCGTAACCGCCGGGAATGCGTACCCGACGGCACATCTCTACGGGAGTTTCATCGAAACTCCCGGTACAACGAAACATGGGTTGATCATTCCCGTTACGAAAGAGGCGGTGTTCTTCGACCAAACACATCACCTCTTGGAACGTGCCGCCGAAGTCGGCGAGATTCTTGCCATGAACAAAGAGCGGCGGATTCTCGATATGATTCTCGGTATGACGAAGACGTACAAGCAGAACGGCACGTTTCTTGACACCTATTCCGCCAATGCGTCTCCGTGGAAAAATCTGCTTGCAGGTAATGAACTCTCGAATTGGGAGAGCATCGAAGCGGCTGAAGATGTTTTCGGCGAAATGGTCGATCCCATCTCAGAGAATCCGATTTTGATTGACCCCAATACCGTATTGGTGATGCCGCCGAAACGCCATTTGGCTCACCGCTTGTTTCACGCTTCGGCAATTTCTCACGAAGACGGCTCCTCTTCAACGGTCTCGTCAATTCGGAATCCCTTTGCGAAGTACCGATTGGTTTCGAGTCGACTTGCGTATCAGCGGCTCAAATCGCAACCGAGCATTACGAACCCGGACAAGATTTGGCTCATCGGCAATTTCCGTAAAGCGTTTGCCTATATGGAAAACTGGGGCATTACCGTTACACGGTCAGTGCCTGGTAGCGAGGCGGAGTTCACGAATGATATTGTTGTCCGGTTCAAAGCCTCCGAACGCGGCACCCCCGCCGTGATTGATCCG
>Ga0082212_10009192_pt1 | contig 12768 bp, 10 predicted proteins | sample TergutNt197P3_FD_71548 | JGI IMG/M metagenome (GOLD analysis project Ga0082212, IMG submission 71548) | Neocapritermes taracua P3 segment gut microbial communities from Petit-Saut dam, French Guiana - Nt197 P3 | ecosystem: Host-associated > Arthropoda: Insects > Digestive system > Gut ... | reverse complement strand
TCCGCTTTCCGGGATTTTCTTGCGGAAGGTGTTTCCGGCAAGGTAATTTTTTACGGTGAAAAATCCTTTACGGAGTTGGCCGGTGTAAAAAGCTTGGGTCTGGACGGGTATGAAATTAACTGGAACGGAAAGTGCATTCGCTTCGCCCTGCCCGGCAGGCACAGCCTTGCCGACGCCTTTGCCGCCCTTGCGATTGCCCGTGAAATTCCCGTTACCGACGCGGCGATCAAACAGGGGCTTGAATCGGTTAAACCCCTCTTCGGGCGCGGTGAAATACTCCGGGGCAGGCTGACGGTTATACGGGATTGTTACAACGCCAACCCCGAGTCGCTGGCGGCCGCGCTGGAATTTTGCGAAAGCCTCGATATGTCCGGCAGTCCAGGACTGCCCGGCAGTCCGGGACTGCCCAGCCGCCTTGTTTACGTTATCGGTGAAATGCTTGAACTGGGGGAAAATTCGGCACAGGCCCACAGGGACATAGGCAGGTTTTTACTTGGATCAAAGGCCGACATGATCTTCCTCTACGGCAAAGAGACGGGTATTGCCGCATCCGTCCTGGGTGCGGATCCTGCGGGAAAAAACGCGGAGTCCGGTGAAATGCGGTTTTTCCATACCTGCGATATAGACGACCTTTCCCGCGCTTTGGGCGGTTATGTGCGTGACGGGGATACGGTTCTTCTGAAAGGATCGCGGGGCTGCGCCCTGGAGAAGTTAACTGACATTCTTACCGGTTCGAATAACAGACAAGCCGGGGTTGCTGCCACCCGGGGGGTTGCTTAATGTTTTTTGAATTAGGCAGAGCTTTGGTAAAATTCTTTACCCCTTTTAATGTTTTCAGTTATCTTACTTTTAGAAGCGCCTATGCCGCGCTGACAACCCTGTTAATTTGTTTTTTATTTGGCGGCAAAATTATTGAAGCGTTAAAACGTTTAAAAATCGGACAATCTGTCCGTAGTGACGGTCCGGCAAACCATCTTGTCAAATCCGGGACTCCGACCATGGGAGGCATCTTCATAATAGGTTCGGTGGCGGTTTCCGTGCTGCTTTGGGGGGATCCCGGTAACCGGATGGTCTGGCTCCTCCTTTTTTCGTTTATCGCCTTCGGATCCGTCGGCTTTATTGACGATTATCTCAAAGTTACCAGAAATAATTCTTCCGGCCTTCCCGCCCGGGGTAAACTCATCGGGCAGTTTACCGTGGCCATTGCAATCGTCCTGTACCTCTACTTTACGGGCGGACAGGAAATAACCGTTCTGTATATACCTTTTTTTAAAAACCCGGTTGTTGATCTGGGGACTTTGTGGATACCCTTTGCGGTATTGCTTATTGTGGGCGAATCAAATGCGGTAAATTTTTCCGACGGCCTGGACGGGCTTTTAGCCGGATTGCTGATATTGGTATTTATAACACTGGCAATCCTTACCTATATTACGGGCCGTGTCGATTATGCGTCATACCTGGGGATTCCCCATATCCCGGAAGCGGGTGAGCTTACGGTGTTTTGCCTTGCGGCGGCAGGAGCCTGCATCGGGTTCCTCTGGTTTAACGCCCATCCGGCCGAAGTTTTTATGGGCGATGTAGGCAGTCTTTCGTTAGGTGCCATAATTGCGGTAATTTCTCTTATTATCAAGAAAGAAATTCTCATTCTTGTTATCGGCGGCGTGTTCGTGCTGGAAATAATGTCGGTAATTATTCAGGTTGTGTCCTATAAACTGAGGAAAAAACGGGTGTTCAAAATGGCCCCGGTTCATCATCATTTTGAAATATCGGGATGGGCGGAGACAAAGGTTGTTGTCCGTTTTTGGATTCTGGGGGGGCTTTTTGCGATTATCGCCCTTTCAACGTTAAAGATTCAATAGGAGACGGTATGACGGTATTAAGAGAAGATCGGAAGATACTCCGGTATGATTATTTCCTCATTGCGTGCATTCTTCTTCTTACCGTTTTCGGCCTGGTTACCCTTTATTCCGCCTCTTATTTGTTTGCGCTGAATCAGCCCCGCCGGTTTCCGACAGGCCTGGCACCCCTAAAGGGTAATATTTGGGCCTGTGTTCTGGGCGTTCTCCTTTTTATCATTGCTTCACTGGTAAAAATTGATTTTCTTAAAAAGAAAGGTGTGATAATTACACTGGTACTGATAACGCTAATGTTTAACCTTTTTCCGTTTTTTAGGCTTTTTCAAAGGGCCCCCGGCGGTGAAGAAACCGTAAGGGTGTTACGGTGGGTCTTTTTTAAATGGGGCGGGAGAAATATTTTTAGTTTTCAACCTTCCGAAATGATTAAAATTGTGCTGCCCGTTTATCTTGCATATTTAATTGATAAAAAAAAGGATAATCTGGATTCTATTTTCGCTATTCTGTTACCGGCCATGTTCTGGACAGGTTTGTTTTGTGTGATTGTTTTTATGCAGGGTAATTTTTCCGATACGGTATTTATTGCGGCAACATCCATTGTAATTTGTTTTATCGGGGGCATACGGCTGCGGGAAATTTTTGCGGTACTGCTGGCATTGATCCTCTTCGTTTTTATCCTTTATACAAATGACAACGGAAAAATAAAAACACGCATTGACGATTTCTCCGGCAGGAGGGGTTATCAGGTGGAAATGAGTCTTGAAGCGATAAAATCGGGCGGTTTTTGGGGGAAAGGCATCGGGCAGGGTACCCTGAAGGTCAGAACTCCCGAGGTTCACGGCGATTTTGTTTTTGCCTCATTTGCCGAAGAATCGGGTTTTTTGGGTGTGTTTTTTTATTTTGTTCTTATCGGGATTTTTGTTTGGCTCGGTTTCAGGGAGGCTTGGCGGAGTCCGATCTGTTTTAGCCGGATATTGGGGTTGGCCCTGGTAATGTCTGTCGCGGTACAAACCTTGATAAATATTTCCGTGGCCGCAAGCATAATTCCTACAACGGGAATTCCCCTGCCGTTTGTCTCTTCAGGCGGTTCTTCTCTTTTAATGACACTCATTGGCTCAGGATTAATAGTTAATGTTTCCAAACAAAATTATTACAACGGCAGAAATATTGCCGGCGATAACGGAGTAAGTTATGTTAGGTGATTTTATTTATTCAACAGCGGGTTCATCTGAAACAGCCCCAAGATCGGAAACGCAGATGCAGTTTGCCGTTTCCGGTAAATTTGAAAAGAACATTAAAAGGTTCCTGTTGTTCGCTTCAATATTTCTCTGCGGGGGACTTATCTGGCTGTTTGCGATCAGTCCCTGTAAGGCGTTTACATTGGTGGAGGTGAAGGGCTTCCCCGGTTTTGAAAAAGAAGCCGTTCTTAAATTTGCCGGAATAGGAAACGGGACTTCGTATGTTTCCCTGAACGCCGCCGAAGCGGAGCGGCTGCTGGCGGGCCATCATCTGGTTGAATCGGTCAGGGTGGTAAAGCGGTTTCCCGACCGGCTCTCGATTTTTCTTGAACCGAGGCAGGCTGTGGCGGCAATTCTTGCCGATGTCGGCGGTGTTACCCGGACGGTTTATGTGGATCGGTACGGCGTACCGTTTATGATCGGAGACGGGAAAGGGCAAAAACAGCCTTCCTGGTTGCCCGTTGTTTCGGGGATCCCCATCGGGACTTCACGATTGGGGACGCCTCTTTCCGCTGTTTTCGCCCCCCTGTTCACACAAATCGGTCTGATACACGATGAGGCGCCGGAGTTGTGGCGGGCGATATCCGAAATAAAAATTATCAGAAGGGATTACGGTAAATACGAACTTGTGCTGTTTCCGTTAAAATACCCTGTCAGACTCAGGATGGGTGATGAAATAACCAAGGAAAGCCTTCGCTATGCGCTGTTAATGCTTGATGTAGTCAGAACCGGAGTTACGGTTCCCGAAGAAATTGACGTGCGATCCGGAATAGGCGTGGTAAAGGCAAAGGAGATACGTTTTGGCGAATGAAGATTTGGTTGTCGGTCTTGATATAGGGACAACAAAGGTTTGCGTCGTTATCGGCGAACGTAACGATAAAGGCGTTCTGGAAATAACAGGCGTGGGGGTAAGCCCTTCCACCGGAATGAGAAAAGGCGTTGTGGTTAATATTGAAGCCACCCTCAAATCAATTGTTGAAGCTGTTGAAGCTGCCGAAATGATGAGCGGCAGAGAGGTACACACCTGCTGGACGGGAATTGGCGGCAGTCATATCGAGGGAATAAATTCACGCGGGGTTGTGGCTATCTCCGGCAAAAAACGGGAAAACCGTGAGATTGGAAGGGATGATATGGATCGTGTGATAGAGGCGGCACGGGCGGTGGTGATTCCTCTGGACCGCCAGATCATCCAAACCATACCCCAGTCCTTTATTGTGGATGATCACAGGGGCATTAAAGATCCGCTGGACATGATAGGGGTGCGTCTTGAATCCGAGGTGCATATCATTACCTGTTCCGCAACCAGCGCCCAAAACCTTATCAGGTGCGTAAATCGTGCCGGCTTTAAGGTAAACGGATCACTTCTGCTTCAGACCCTGGCAGCCGGCCGTTCGGTGCTTACCCCCGGGGAAGTTGATCAGGGTGTCGCTCTAATCGATCTGGGGGGCGGCACAACGGATGTCCTGGTGTATTATGACGGCGCTCCGTATTCAACCTTTACCCTGCCCGTTGGCGGAGTGGAGGTTACCAAAGATATTTCCACAATAAAAAGCATTTCCATAGAAATGGCGGAGAAGGTCAAAACGGATGCGGCCTGCTGCTGGGAGCCGTTACTCGAAGAAGACGAAGAGGATATCCTTATTCCTGACATGGGGGTCCGTTCTCCGATGACAATTCCCCGTTCGCAGATCTATACCATTGTCAGACCGAGAATGGAAGAGATCTTCGAATTGGTAAAACAGAAACTGGAATGTCTCTCGCTGCCCCGGCCTTTGGGTGGGGGGATTGTTATTACCGGCGGCGGTGCGGCTCTTCCGGGAACTGTTGAATTGGCGGGGGAAATACTTAAAATGCCGACACGGATGGGAATACCCATTCGTTTTGCGAATCTGGGAGGGCTGGTTGAAGAGTACCGCACATCCGCCCATGCCACCGCGATAGGGTTGGTACTGGAAGGCGATAAACGGGAAAAAGATGACATAGCCGAGAGGGATACCGCCATTCGTCTGTCAGGCGGGAAGGTGAATGTTCCGGGTTTTGCGGAAAGGATTAAAAAATTCCTGGACGGTTTGTTCTAGGAAATAACGTAATGAATATTGCTTGTTAAATGCAATAAAATAAATAAAAAGAGACGGGAGGAATTAAATGAATTTTTTTTCGGTAAGGGAGTATGTAAAACCTGAAGAAGTTTTACAGGAGGATGCGGTGGCTATTCAGCCGGCGGCTGAACAGCCGTATGAAGATCCGTTGGCGATGCTTGCGGCCGACATCAAGGTTGTAGGCGCCGGCGGCGGGGGATCGAATGCGGTGAACCGTATGATAGAAAGCGGACTTTCGGGTGTTCAGTTTATTGCGGTAAATACCGATGCGCAGGACCTTACCAAGAGCAAGGCGAAAATTAAGCTGCAAATTGGGACAAAACTTACCGGAGGCAGGGGAGCCGGCGGCAGGCCCGAAATCGGGGAAGCGGCTGCCAACGAGGATTATGCGTTGATAAGCGAAACTCTGCGCGGCGCGGACATGGTTTTTGTCACTGCCGGAATGGGAGGTGGTACCGGTACGGGTTCCGCTCCGATAATTGCAAAAATCGCCAGAGACATGGGAGCGCTTACCGTAGGTGTAATTACCAAACCCTTTGGTTATGAGGCTGCCAGAAAGATGAAGATAGCCGAAGAGGGCATAAAAAAACTTCGTGATGCGGTTGATACCCTGATCATCATTCCCAATGAACATCTTTTTAAAATCGTGGATCGGAAAACATCAGTTTCCCAGGCGTACCGTATTGCGGATGATGTTTTGCGGCAAGGGGTACAGGGGATATCCGATCTTATTACAAAAACGGGACTCATCAACACCGATTTTGCGGATGTCGAAGCGACAATGAAAAGCCAGGGCGACGCCCTAATGGGTATAGGTATAGGAAGCGGGGACAACCGCGCCAAAGAAGCGGCCGAGCGTGCCATTGACAATCCCCTTCTGGAAGACACTACCATTGACGGGGCAACACGGCTCTTGGTTAATATTGCCGGTCCCGAAGATATTGCCCTTGTTGAAATAGACGAAGTTATGAAGGCGATAAGCACAAAGGCGGATCCCGGGGTTGAGACAATTCACGGTGTTAATTTTGATCCCGAACTGGGAGACGATATTAAAGTAACGGTTATTGCCACAGGCTTTAAAAACACAAATGCGGATGAATTGGCCGGGGGGAATCCCAAGAAAAATGAATCTGCCTCCGAGAACTTTATTAACCTGGAACGTTTTAACGAAATGAGGGGCCAGAGTGTAAGACGCGCCAGCGAAGGCTACAGCGGGATTCTCAAACCAAAGGAATTTTGCGACAATCTTGATGTCCCAACGGTGATTCGAAAACACAACTTTGAAACTTGTGTCCAAACGGAAAAAGCCGCCAATGACGGAAGGAATGCCTGAATAGGGTGATGGACCAATCTGAAGATTCTGCGGCGGGGGTGCCGTTACTGTTATTAAAAAGGTTTTGTTTCATGCTTGCCGCTGTTGAGCGCCGATCACCGCTGACTGTAGAAACGTACCGGCTGGAACTGCGCCGTTTTCTGGAATACACCAGTGTTAGCGGTATTGACATTAAAACCCTGGGGATGGATGAAATTACAAAGTATCTGGAGATGCGAAGGGAAGTAGACGGACTCGATCCCCGTTCTACGGCAAAAGCGGTTTCCTCACTCCGTTCCTTTTTCCGTTTTGCCGCTGCCGAAAGGATGCGCCCGGATAACCCGGCCGCCCTTTTGGAAACCGCCCGGCGGCGGATCAAACTTCCGGAAGTAATGGATCTGCAAGCGATTAGGAAACTTTTGGACACAATGGATGTCACTAAACCTTTGGGATTGAGGGACAGGGCACTCTTTGAAGTGATATACTCATCGGGCCTGCGGATTTCCGAAGCGGCCGGTTTGAATGTACGTGACATTGATTTTACCGCAGGGGTTGCAAAGGTAAAAGGTAAAGGAAGCAAGGAGCGGTTTGCCGTATTCGGCTCCGAGGCTTCGGCCTGGCTTAAACGTTATCTTAACGAATCCAGGACGGTCCTTGTCGGCGGTAAGAACGAACGAAGCCCTGCTCTTTTTGTGGGAAGAGGAGGAAAGCGGCTTTCCCGCAAAGGGATATGGAAAAACTATTCCCGTTATGCGGCGAAGGCGGGAACGCCGTCGAGTGTTCATACACTCAGGCATAGTTTTGCAACCGCTTTGCTGCAGGGCGGGGCTGATCTGATAACGGTGCAGGCGCTTTTGGGTCATGCAGATATTTCTACAACGCAAATTTACACCCATGTGGATTCGGCTATGTTAAAGGAGAGCCACCGTAAATTCCTTCCAAAAATAGGGAAGAGGCGGAAAGAGGAAGGCAGAGATGAAAAAAATTAAAGATTTGGCTATTGGCATTCTCGTAGTTGTTACAATAGGATCATTAGTATTGTTTGTATACAACCGTGAGAAAAGCAAGGTAAGCAGGGATTTGGCAAAACGGATGGCGGAATTAAGCCCCCGGGGCGGCCCTCCCGAAACCATTGACGGTCTGAAGGCGGCTATAGCCGCTTATGAAACGCAGATAGAACGAAACGTAAAAGAAGGTGCGCAAACAGGCGTGTACTGGAAAATTCTTGGTATCAGGCTTGCCGACAAGGGTATGCACCGGGATGCTCTTGACGCTTTTGAAAGGGCGATATACTTTAACGCAGAAGACCCTACCCTTTTTTTTCTTACAGGTGAGTCCGCTGCGACTGTAGCGGCGTCAAGTTTGCGTTTTTCGGCTGACTCCAACGAAAGAGAACACTTTGCAGAAGTTGCCGAATCCGCATATCTGCGGTCTATACAGCTGGATCCGGTCTACGCCAGACCAAGGCTGGGTCTGGGAATACTGTATGCATTTGACCTGAACCGTCCGGAAGATGCGATTCCCCACATGGAACGTTTTTCGGAACTTTCGCCCAACAATATGCAGGGGATGTTTGTTCTGGCACGGACTTACTTTATGACGGAAAATTACAACAGGGCAATTGAACTATACGACAGAATTATTTCGAGGACGAAAGATCCGAAGGTAAAAGCGGAAGCTCAAAACAACAAGGAAATTATTTGGAATTTAATGTGATGGATAATAATGGGTTGTTGGATATGATGATCACCCGCCTTCCGGGCCTCTCCTTCCCGGAGAAGATAACACTCTGTGAATCGTTTAAGGGCGAGTCCGATTTTGTCCAAACATCTAAAGCCGATATTGAATTAATAATACAACGAAAACTTGCAGAATTTTGGAACATCAGTGAGATTCAGGCGTCAGCTGAAAAGGACGCCAAAACGGCACGGTTGCGCGGGATAAACACTGTCTGTTGGCACAGTTCCGCATATCCGCCTTTGTTGCGCGAGATTTACGATCCGCCGCCGCTTCTGTATTTCAGAGGAACCCTCCCCAATCCTGAAGTACCGTTAGTGGCAATTGTCGGAACGAGAAAGCCCGGCCCCCGGGCGGCGGCACAGGCATACGGTATAGCAAAGGGTTTGGGGCAGGGGGGGCTTTCCGTTGTTTCGGGCCTTGCGATAGGTATTGATGCGATGGCCCACAGGGGTAATATCGACGGCGGCGCATCTACAATCGCCGTGCTGGGATCGGGGGCCGACGAGATATACCCTTCGTCGAACCGGCCGCTTGCCCGGCGGGTTCTGGAAACAGGCGGGGCCCTTCTCACCGAATACCCGCCCGGTACCGGTCCGCGTAAATGGAATTTCCCCGCACGGAACAGGATCATTTCGGGTCTTTCGAGGGGTGTACTGATTGCCGAAGCGCCTCAAAAATCCGGAGCGCTTATTACGGCAAGATTTGCCCTGGAGCAGGGCAGGGAACTTTGGGTTGCGTCAGCAGGTATTGTGTCCAAAGGAATCGAAAAACTGACTGGAGAAGGGGCACCTGTAGTACATTCCGCAGACGATATTTTTAAGGCATGGAATATGGAAATACAAAGGATTGGATATGGCGGTTAAGGCAGCAAAAAAAACGCCGAATAAAAAAGACGGAAAATCATCCAAAGGGCGTGCACCCAAAAAAAGTGCGTCCAAAAAACGCTCTGATGCCCGGGATAAACGTGTTCTTGTCATTGTAGAATCCCCGACCAAGGCTACGTCTTTTGAAAAGTACCTCGGGCCGGAATATTCGGTTAAAGCGTCGATGGGACATTTAATCGATCTTCCCAAATCACGAACCGGTGTTGACACCGAACATAATTTTGAACCCGAGTACATAACAGTCCGCGGACGTGCAAAAATCCTCAAGGAGCTTATAACCGAAGCGAAAAAAGCGGAGAGTGTACTTTTGGCAAGCGACCCCGACCGTGAGGGTGAGGCGATTGCCTGGCACTTGAAAAACGCTATTTTATCTAAAGTTGAAGATCTGCCCGTTCACCGTGTCAGCTTTAACGAAGTAACCCCAACGGCTGTAAAAGAAGCGGTGGCGAATCCCCGTCCCATAGATGAATCTCTGGTTGAATCACAAAAAGCCCGCCGTGTACTGGACAGACTTGTCGGGTACAACCTTTCGCCGCTGTTGTGGAAAAAAGTAAAAAACGGCCTTTCAGCCGGGCGTGTACAGTCAGTGGCCCTGCGGCTTATCTGTGAACGGGAAAAAGAAGTGGAATCCTTTATTCCCGATGAATACTGGACTTTGGATGCGGATTTTTTAGCGGGTAAAACGGGATTTACCGCCCAACTGGTAAAATGGAAAAACAATAAACCCGAACTGCCCGACGAAGCGGCGGTTCAGGCAATTATTGGTGAACTCAAAGGTTGCGATTTCACAGTCAGTGAGATCAAAGAGATTGATAAAACAATTAAGCCAAAACCGCCGCTTATTACATCCGAACTTCAAAAAACCGGCGCGAACCGTCTGGGCTTTACTTCGCGAAAAACCATGCAGGTTGCTCAGCAACTCTACGAGGGGATAAATATCGGTTCCACCCGTATCGGCCTTATCACCTATATGCGAACAGACTCGGTGCGTGTGTCACCTACCGCCCTCGGAGAAGTAAGGGAATGGATTGGAAAAAATTTCCCAAAAGAACTTCCCGAAAAGGCCATTGTTTACACTTCCGGAAAAAAAGCCCAGGACGCACATGAGGCGATACGACCGACCAATGTCAGTTACACCCCCGATTTTGTAAAGGAATATCTGAACCGCGATCAGTTAAAAATCTACACGGTAATTTGGGAACGTTTTGTTTCCAGTCAAATGAACAACGCCAAAACCCGCACGGTAAGCGCGGAGATACGCGCCGTTAATGGCGATGCTGTAATTTCTGGAGGTGACGCCGCTTCCGCCGAAGGGATCTTTCGGGTTTCCGGGACCAAGATTATAGATAAAGGTTTTTACAAGGTAATAAAGCTGCTTTCTTCAAAAGAAGAGAAGGGGAATCCCTGTCCGCCGTTAAAAACCGGGGACAAGGTAAAAGCGAAGACCTTCCGCCCGGAGCAGCACTTTACCCAGGGGCCGGCCCGTTACAACGAGGGGTCAATTATTGATATCCTCCGGGAAAAGGAGATCGGCCGGCCTTCTACTTATGCGCCGATTATTTCCGTGCTGCTGGATCGTTATTATGTCACAAAATCCAACAAGCAGCTTGTCCCCACCCTGCTGGGAAAAAAGATAAACGAAGTACTGGTGGAATATTTTCCCGATTATGTTGATGTTGCTTTTACCGCCTCCATGGAAAATAAACTCGACGAAGTTGAAGAGAATCTGGTGAAATGGCCCGAGGTGATACGGGAATTTTGGGGACCGTTCAAGGCGCAGGTGGACGATGTAGGAAAGACCCTGGAGTCGTTCAAGGGAACCCTTGACGAACCAACCGATTACATCTGTGAAAAATGCGGCAAACCTCTGGTTAAAAAACTCGGGCGTTTCGGTTTTTTTCTTGCCTGTTCCGGTTTTCCCGAATGCAGAAACACCCGATCCGTTCCTCTGGCAAAATGCCCCAAATGCTCGGGCGATGTGGTTGCGCGCAAAACCAAGGGCAGGGGAAAGGAATTTTACGGCTGTACAAATTATCCGGATTGCGATTTTATCAGTCATTTCAAACCTATCAGCCAGGATTGTCCCAAATGCGGTCAATTCATGGTGGAAAAATACAACAAGAAAAACGGCAGCCACAAGGCCTGCATCAATCCGAACTGCGATTATCTGCATACAGCGGATGAGGAAGAAAAAGGAAGTGGAGAATAGGGGAATGAGCAAAGGGCAACAAATAATGAACAAAGAAATGGGAAATAAAAACCGCTCCCTACCCCCTACCCCCTACTCCCAAACAATCAATGAATATCTCGCCTATTTACAGGCCGTTCGGGGCCTTTCGCAAAAGACGATTGAGGCATACGGCGATGATCTGTCCCGTTATGCGAATTATTGCGGTAACTTCGGAATCGATCCTGAAAAGGCGGATGCTTATGAGGTACAGGGGTTTATAGCCGACCTTAGTGCCGAACGGATGTCCCCTTCGAGTATCAACCGCCGTCTTTCATCCGTTCGCGGCTATTACCGCTGGATGGTACGTTTCAGAAAACGTATTGATAATCCCTGCGATTCAGGCACCAGACCTTTAAGAAATATTAAAATCCCCCAATCCCTGCCCTCTGTGCTGTGGGAAAACGAAATGGCGGATTTTGCCGATTTACCTGATACCGGTAAAAACCTTTGGCCTGTCAGGGATAAAGCGCTGATTTTGACCATGTATTCGTCCGGCTTGCGTATTTCCGAGCTTGTCTCGTTAACTGCGAAAACAGCATACGGCAATATGGAAAGTGCTAAAATAACCGGCAAGGGCGGTAAGGAAAGGATAGTGTTTTTTTCCGATGAGGCGAGGACTGCCATAAAGGATTACCTTCCGCAACGGGCGTTGCGTCTGTGCACCTCTGCGAGAGATAAAGAGAATGAATCTTTATTTATCAGCATGAAGGGGAAGCCGCTTTCGGTACCTGGTGTACGGTGGATCATCTCCCGTTATGCGCAATTATCGGGACTGGGGAAAAACATCCATCCGCATACCCTGCGCCACAGCTTTGCCACCCATCTGGTAAATGCCGGCTGTGATGTGCGAATCGTTCAGGAGATGCTGGGCCATGCGAGCCTTTCAACAACCCGGCGTTACGCCCATGTAAATATAGAAGGCCTGAAAAGGGTATATGCCAAAGCGCACCCCCATGCCCAAGTAATAGAGAGAAATGAAGAAAGAGGAATGATAAATGAATAATAAATTGGATGTTCACTCGACTACGATTCTTGCTGTCAGGAAGGACGGTAAAGTCGCTATGGCCGGCGACGGACAGGTGACTTTTGGGCAAACGGTGATGAAAAACAACGCCCGTAAGGTACGCCGCATGGCGGACGGTAAAGTTCTTTGCGGTTTTTCCGGCTCTACCGCCGACGCATTAAGTCTCTTTGACAGGTTTGAAGTGAAGATAAAAGAATACCCGGGCGACCTGGCCCGGGCGGCGGTGGAACTTGCCAAAGAATGGCGAACGGACCGCAGCCTGCGGCGGCTGGAAGCCATGCTCCTCGTTGCCGATATTTCCAAGACACTTCTTCTTTCCGGAACGGGTGATGTAATCGAGCCGGCTGAAAACGTCCTCGCCATAGGATCGGGCGGCAATTACGCTTAT
>Ga0082212_10009191_pt1 | contig 12770 bp, 9 predicted proteins | sample TergutNt197P3_FD_71548 | JGI IMG/M metagenome (GOLD analysis project Ga0082212, IMG submission 71548) | Neocapritermes taracua P3 segment gut microbial communities from Petit-Saut dam, French Guiana - Nt197 P3 | ecosystem: Host-associated > Arthropoda: Insects > Digestive system > Gut ... | reverse complement strand
CGCTAAACCCCCCCCCGCCCATAGGGCGGCGGCGCGTATTTCCCCGCCAGTCGGAGGACAGGCATAACACACTAGACTTTCTGCGAAAGTCGTGTGCCAAAGGGAGCGCCCTTTGGAAACCCCATTGTCGCACATGTGTGCCCACATTCGCGCCAATCACAACCGATAAAAGTATGTCCAGCATCCGTGCTGTACATACCTTTTATCGGTTCGCGTCACCGCACCGCCCGACTGCAAGCCATCGCTGATTTGCACTCTGCCGCCACGATGCCGAACATAAAACGTCTTGCCCATTTTCGAAAATGAGCAGGACATTTTATGTCGCACATACTTTACGGCATATGCGAGTACGCTATTGATTATTATGTTATTTAGGTGTAATATAACCTTATCATTTTATGGAGGCTTACAAATGGAAATAGTAGCAAAAAGGTTGAAGCAGTTAAGGGAAGGGCTGAACCTATCGCAAACGAAAATGGGGGAATTGCTGGGCGTACCTCAGTCAAGCATCTATCGCTATGAGCAGGGGCAGTCCTCACCCTCTTTCGAGAATGTGGCCCGCTATGCCGATTATTTCGACGTTTCACTTGACTATATCTTTGGTAGAACGGATAAGCCGCAAGGAAAGCTTTATGAGTTCCAGCCAATATCATTAACAGATAGGATCGAGAACAGGGAAGAATTAAAACAGTTCATAGAAATGTGTTTTGACCCTGATTCACCTATGTACGGAAGATTGAAAGAAACTCTATTTCACATGATAGGTGGTGACGAAAAATGAATGCCATTATATACGCCCGGTACAGCGACAGCGCCCAGCGCGAAGAAAGCATCGAGGGGCAACTACGCGAGTGTTCCGAATTCGCTCAGCGCAAGGGCTATACGGTAATAAAGACCTACGCGGATCGTGCGATTTCAGGAAAGAAAGCGGATAACCGTCCGGAATTTATGCAGATGGTTTCCGACAGCAAGTATAAGAATTTCAGCGTCGTTATTGTCTGGAAGATCGACCGCTTCTCGCGCGATAAATACGATAGCGTATACTATAAAAACATTCTCAAGAAGAACGGCGTCAGTGTTGTCTCAGCGACAGAGCCGATAGACGACAGCCCCGAAGGTCAACTTATGGAAAGTATCTTTGAAGGTTTCTCTGTCTACTACCTGAAAGATCTGTCCATGAAAGTCAGCAGGGGCATGACTGAGAACGCGCTCAAAGGTAAGTTTAATGGCGGCAGCCCTACGTTCGGTTACTATATCGACGAGGACAAACACTTCCATCCCGACCCTGCAAATGCTCTCATAGTGGCTGATGTTTTTCAGCGTTATGCAGGTGGAGAAACTGCAAAGAGCATTTTACAATCGCTAAAAGAGCAAGGCGTGAAAACGAATCTTGGCAAAAATCCATCGTACAGCTTTATCATGAACCTGCTCAAGAACCGTCGTTATTTGGGTGAGAACAATTTCAGAGATACTGTTGTAGAAAACGCTTTTATACCGCTTGTAGATAAAGAAGTATTTGAGAAATGCAAAAAGAGATTAGCCGCTAATCAACGCAAACCAGCCCACTTCAAGCTTGTCGAAGATAAATATATCCTGACCGGAAAAATCTTTTGTGGACTCTGTGGTAGTTCCATGAATGGCGTCAGCGGTACAAGCAAGACCGGCGCAACACACCGCTATTATCATTGTCATACCGCAAAGAAAACGAAAACTTGCAGTAAGAAGCGGGTAAATAAAACCTTTGTCGAATCAGCTGTGATCGATTTTATAATGCGGATTTTAGACGACAAACCGCTCATTGACCGTATCGTGGACACTTGTTTTGAATTGCAATTACAAAGCAACGCCGCCCTGCCATCGCTTGAAAAACAACTTGCGCAAACAGTAAAAGAAATCGACAACGTGATGAGCGCCATCAAGCAGGGGATTATTACTGCTACGACAAAAGAAACTCTATTACAGTTGGAACAGGGTAAAGAATCACTCAAAATCAACATCGCAAAGGAACGCATTGAGCGCCCTGAATTAGGCAGGGAGCAAATCAAATACTGGATTTGCAAGTTCAACAAAACCAATCTTGATGATAATGAACACAAGCAGGCGCTGATCGACGCTTTCCTAAACAGCGTTTATGTTTACGACGACAAGATGCTGATTATCCTCAACTATAAAGACGGGGAGATTTGCGTTGACTTCGACGAGGTTAAGGCAATACTCGACAAAAAAGAGAACCCCGATGACAGTAATCATCAGAGTTCGCCTTTGAAATGTGCTGGTGACCCGGACGGGACTCGAACCCGTGTTGCCGCCGTGAAAGGGCGGAGTCTTAACCGCTTGACCACCGGGCCATGCTCATTCTTGCTGAAATCACCGGCATTTCAAGATAAACAGCGCTTACCCGGGAACAGCTGCCGGAGAAATCATCATGCAGACGGGGGGGTAAACCCCCGTCTGCTTAGCGGCGGTATATAAGCACCAGCCGCTATGCTGGTAGCGGCAACTGGATTTGAACCAGTGACACCACGGGTATGAACCGAGTGCTCTAGCCAACTGAGCTATGCCGCCATGCCGATTCGTTGAGCACGGATTATTATAGTCTGACGAAATCATGTTGTCAATAATATTTTCTATTGTTACAGTTACAGTTACTTTACATGTTACACTTCAGAGGGGTATCCGGGAGATGCTTTTTTGAGGCTTCTACGAATGTTCCAGGGTACATGAGCAGTGGCTAACGCCTCCTGCTATAAGTTCAGCCTCAAAAAAGGCAGTCTCCCGGATACCCCTCTGAAGTGTAACCTTTACATTAAATTCAGATGAAAAGCTCGCGTAAAGGGGTAAAGTCTCTTCACAACCGCTGCAGATTCTGTTATACTGCACCAGTAACGAAACACATAATGCAATTGAGCTCCGGGCTAAAGAGCAAATTATGACACAGAACTGCTTTAATCACCGAGCGTCCAAAGCGCCGCTCCGGCGCATTACGACGCTATGCGAAGCGAGTTGGATGGAATACGCACAACTGCGCCGGAAGTGAAGCAGAAGGCCAAACCGCAAAGCGGAGAGAACATAATGGATAACAACAAAAAGAACTTTCCAAATGAAGATGCGACAGGCGAGATCATATCATGGGTCGTCACCTTTATTCTTCTATTCGCTTTTTGGCCTGTAGGCATACTGATGCTCCTCAGAAAGCTCAGAGGATACGCGAAGACCGCCGGCAGGGCCGATGCTCACGCGGTTTCGTCTTCGGAGAAGTACGTGAAGGCAAAAACGAAAAAAGACACAAAGAACCCACTGGCAAGGAAGTCCGGGAAGTTTATCTCATTTATACTTCTGGTGATTTCGCTTGTACTTTTTATCATCGGAGCAAACACGCTTTCCGGAGCGGTCAGGGATATTTTCCGCAACGGGATCTTCAGATGGTCTGAGTTGTTCTTCGGAGTTTTCTACTTCATCGGCGGGTTCATATCGTTCTTCTCGAGAAACATTATGGTGAACCGCTTCAGCCGGTACAAGAGATACTACGCTTTTGTGGATGAGCGGGGAATAGTTCCGATATCCGAGATTGCGCGCGGAGTCGGAAACTCGCAAAAAGCTGTTGTCCGCGACTTGCAGGCAATGATCAACGCAGGTTACTTCGGGCCAAACGCATACCTCGACAGCGAACTGGACAGCCTCGTTCTGTTCGCCGAAGCTGCATTGGAAGCGCGCCGCGCAAAAAAGGCTGAGCAAGGGCAGCCGGGAGTCACTGAAAAACCCGCCGGGCAGGAAAAACCGGATAATCAGTACATGGCAATCATCATTGAACTGCGAGAACTGAACGATACGATAGCAGATATCCCGATCTCCGACAAAATCGACCGGATTGAGGTACTGACTGCAAAAATATTCCGTATTGTAGAGGATAACCCCGCGAAACTGCCGCAGATAAGGCGGTTTATGAACTATTACCTGCCCACAACGCTGAAGTTGCTTCACTCTTACGCGACGCTTGAGAAACAGGACATCCACGGCGAGAACATCACCGCCGCAAAGGAGAACATCAGCCGTATACTTGAAACGCTGGCGACAGGTTTTGAACAGCAGCTTGATCAGCTCTTCCAGTCGGACGTTATGGATATTGCCGCCGATATCAACGTTCTTGAGAATATGATGCAGCAGGACGGTCTGACAGGAGAAAAATCTGAACTGTCTGTCATGAGCTCCGACGGAGCCGTGGGAACAATGGGAATGTAGCGAGTCTACCGCACGGGTACTGCAAGAAGTTTACCTGTGACCACATGACCACATGGACCGCATGAGGGCATTACGTACGCAGCGCGAGGGTTATAAATGGCTTTAAGGACAAGAATCCTTGAAATAGGCTTCGATAACATTACTGCCGCGGACGCCGTTTCGCTTGCGTGCGAAATCATCAGTTCCGGCGAAAAGACGTATATTGTAACGCCCAACCCGGAAATCGTATGGATAGCGCGCAAAGACGACTCGCTGAAAGACGCCGTCAACAATGCGGGGCTTGTGCTGCCGGATGGCGTTGGGATCGTTCTTGCGGCGAAAATACTTGGTACGCCGCTCAGAGAACAAGTGCCGGGCATCGACTTCATCGCGTTGCTGTTTGCTGAACTATCGACTCGCGAAGGGCGCGTATTCCTGTTGGGAGCAAAGCCGGGAATTGCGGAAGCAGCCGGAGAAAAGCTGCTGGAATCATATCCGGGGTTGGTGATAGCCGGAGTTTCGGATGGCTACTTCTCCGACGATGAGCATGTGATCGCAGAGATAAACAACGCTTCTCCCGATCTGCTTCTTGTGTGCCTGGGCGCGCCTAAACAGGAGCTGTGGATGTCGGAAAATCTGGAAAGACTTAATGTCCGGCTCTGCGCCGGTCTGGGCGGCGCGCTCGACGTGTTCGCGGGTACGGTAAAGCGAGCGCCTGTGCTTTTCAGAAGGTTAGGACTTGAATGGTTTTACAGGCTTATTAAGGAGCCTTGGAGGATCAAGCGGATGATAAAGCTTCCGCTGTTCGTGTTTGCTGTAATTCTCAGCAGAATACGCGGGGAACGGCGTTGAATCCGTGTGAAGCGGGAGCCCGCAGCGACAGGCGTCGCAGCCGACGACCGCTGCCGGTGAGCAGATGCAGGGAGAAAGGCCATTCCGGGAGCCCGCAGCGACAGGCGTCGCAGCCGACGACCGCTGCCGGTGAGCAGATGCAGGGATAAAGGCCATCCCGGGAACGCACAGCGACAGGCGGTGCAGGAATGTAACGCAACGCCTGAAGGTAGTGAGTAGTTGCGGTAGTGATAAAAAATGCAGTCAATAATAAAAAATGATCTTCGCAAGCAAATTCTTAACGAAATTGAGGCGTTACCGAACGACTACATCGTCGCGTCGGATAGCAGCCTTTTCTTTCAAGTGACTTCTCTCAGGGAGTTCCGGGATTCGCGGAATATAATGCTGTACCACAGCGTCAAAAGAGAGCCTGACACCATTCGGATAGCCGAAGCGGCGTTTTCTATGGGAAAGAACGTCTCGTTTCCATATTGCTTGAAAGACGGCTTGATGCAAGCAAGAATCGTAACGCGACTGGACGAGCTAAAACCGGCGGCGCTTGGCATTCCTGCCCCGCCGGACTCAGCAGAACAGATCGAACCGGACGATTTGGAGCTTATAATCGTCCCCGCGATCACATATGACAAAGCAGGGTACCGCCTGGGCTACGGAGGCGGGTATTATGACAGATATCTGGCGCGTACGCGTGCGTTCACCATAGGGCTTGCAAGAGCGCGGCTTATAAAGGACGCGCTGCCGAGAGAGCCGCACGATGTCGCGGTAAAGTTGCTTGTTACTGAGAGCGGAGGTGAGTATCCTGCCTGATGACAAAGTGAAAAATGAGAGTGAGGGTGAGAATGAACCTGTAAGCAGTGATAAGTTCCGTTCTTATGATATCTACACAGGGAAGTTCGAAGACGAGATCCCGCTGAAAAGCGCCGAGCACGAAAACGCAGTGCACGGTGATAATGAAACAACCGCGAAATCCGAAGATTCTGTTCAAAAATCCGGGTCTAAAGAGATGCTCCCCTCTGAACGAACAAGACCAAAAGCAGACAGGACAGCTCCGTCTTCAGGAAGAGAGATATCTTCCTCCGGCAAAGCAACGCCGCCTGCACGGAGGGCAGCGCCTTCCGCCGGCTTGACAAGGCCCGCTGCAACAGGGACCGAAGTATCAGAGTCAGACGCGCTAAAGCCAGCCGCGCCAAGGCCTTCCGCATCAGGATCCGGACTGCCGGCGAAGAGGTCCGGCGCATCAGGCGCAGTAACGCCAAAGTCTGCCGCGCAACTGCCTGACGCGCCAAAGTCCGGCGCATCAGGCGCAGTAACGCCAAAGTCTGCCGCGCCGCTGCCTGCCGCGCCAAAGTCTGCCGCGCAACTGCCAGCCGCGCCGAAGCCTTCCACATCAAGATCCGGACTGCCGGCGCCGAGGTCCGGCGCATCAGAATCCGGATTACCGGCGCAGAGACCTGCGCAGAAGCCGGTGCAGCAGAGACCTGCACAAAGACCGGTACAGCAGAGGCCTGCACAGCAGCGACAGACTTCGCCGAGGCACGCTGCGTCGAAACCCATAACCTCCGGAGATCGCGATTACAAAACGGACAAGCACAGAAACGCAATCGACGCGGAGTTCACGGAATCAGGCGCCCGTCCACGCGACGCGTATGAGGACGACGTTCGCCGGTACGAACTTGAAGGAGAGCCGGTAACCAGGCGTGGGACCCGGAAAGCGGGAGATGATGAAGAACTCGACACCGGGCCGGACGATTTTGAAGTCAAGTTCGACTTTGAAGGCAAGTACATGGATGTGCCGGAAGAACGTCCGCTGCGCTGGAGACGCGAAAGGCGGACAGGCTGTGTAGGCGGGATCCTGTATGCTGCGTTTGTGATTTGCATTAGTATTCTCCTCGCATCAATTGCCTGGCTCGCTGCTGCTGATGTCCTGGGATTCGGTGCAGCCGACGAAGAGGTGAATATGATAATCCCCAAGGATTTCATCCTTGAGGACGTAGTCGATCTGCTTTTTGACGCGGGGCTGATAAGATACAAGTTCTTGTTTAGAATCTATGCCGGGTACTCGTCCGCTGAGGAGAAGATCACAGCGGGGGCATATGTCCTAAACAAGAACTTTGATTACCGCGCGCTCGTACACGGAATGACCACGCGGGGCGGCGCGCGCGTCGAGGTTCCGGTTCAAATACCGGAAGGCTACACTCTGCTGCAAATGTTTGCATTACTTGAAGAAAAGCAGGTTTGTTCAGCAGACGAACTGTGGAGATCAGCAACATGGTATAACTACACTCAACGCATTCTTCCCCCGATACTCCGCGGTAATAAACTGCGTTTGGAAGGGTACCTCTTCCCGGATACGTATAACTTCTATATCGGGTCAACGCCGGAACAGGCAATTTCAAAGATGTTGAGCGAGTTCAACAACAAGTTCACTGAGCAGTTTGCGGAACGCGCGGAGTTTATGGGATATACGATACATGAGATCATCACGATTGCTTCGATGATAGAACGCGAAGCCGGAAACGATGAGGAGCGCCCATATATCGCGTCGGTAATATATAACCGGCTTAACAGCAAAGACTTCCCGATGCTTCAGATCGATGCGACAATATACTATGCAATTGCCGGGACCGGAAAACCTTTCTCCACCGACTTCGACAGCCCGTACAACACGTATACGCATGAAGGCTTGCCCCCCGGTCCCATAGCAAACCCCGGGCTTGCATCCATCAGGGCGGCGCTGTATCCTGCTTCTACAAAGAACTATTACTATGCGCTGAATAATTCAGGCTCGCACAACTTCTTTGATACATACGAGAAACACAGGGCATTCGTCCAGAGCGACGAGTTTGGCGGGCGTTAGAATCTGCCTATATCCCTTGTCACATTATATGCGAGGCGGGTCGCTTCAGCGATACTCTTCGGGGTAACGCAGTCGCCGATCTGATAGAACTCCGGCGCACAGAAACGCAGCGAGTCCGCTTCATCGCGCAGCGGCGCCTGACCTGCTGCATATATCACCGTGTCCGCCTCGAAAAGCTTCTTCTCCCCTACTTCAGCGGCGCCGCTCGCTCCTGCTGCGTTGCCTGCGCCCCGCGCCGCGCCTCCGATACCAAAACCGCCGGCGCCTGCAGCGGCGCTCGCGTTGACTTCGCCGACAAGGCCCTTGTCCGTTATCTCCAGTGCCGTCACCGACAGGTTGACGGCAACTTTTTTCCGCGCAAGTTCAAGGCGTATCGCAAGCCCGTGCAGTATATTCCCGCCTTCGCCGAGCGCCGGAGCCATTTCCACGATCGAGACATTCCGTCCGAGCGACGCCAAATGAATCGCAAGCTCGGTCCCGACAAGCCCTCCGCCTAGTATGACTACATTCTTACCTGCTTTTTCAGTGTCAAGATATACCTCCTCGGCGCCGAACACATTCGCTCCGTCAATACCGGGGATGTTCGGCTTAACGGCGCGCGATCCGAGCGACGCGATGATCACGTCCGGAGCAAGCTGCTCCGCCAGACCGGGAGTGACCTCTGTATTAAGCCTCACGTCTATGCCTGCTTCAGCAAGACGGCGGATTTGCCTTTCGATGTGTTCGGTGAGCGGCTTTTTAAACGACACATCATGCTCGCAGTTGAGAACGCCGCCGAGTCTGCCGGTCTTCTCGCACAATGTGACATCATGCCCGCGCTGCGCGGCTGTGAGAGCTGCCTGCATGCCGCCTATTCCGCCGCCTGCGATGAGTATCTTTTTCTTTACGGCAGGCTGCACCACCCACTTGTTTTCAATCTCATTACCGATTACCGGATTGATCGAACAGGCAAATTGCCCCTTTGACATATGACTTGAGAAGCACCACAGACAACGCATGCACTTGTCAATATCTGCGTCCCTTCCCGAGCGCGCCTTCAAAGGCAGGTCGGGATCAGCTATAAGCCCGCGCGCTGCCTCGATAACGTCAGCCTGACCTGAGGCAATGATTTCCTCCATCAGAGCGACGTCAGCCAGCGCTCCGACTGTCGCGACTTTGGATGTCTTGACATGCTTCTTGATCTCCGCAGCGTATTTTACATTGACGCCGTCCGGCAGGAACATGTCGGGGTGAGTCACCGTGAACACATCCCATACTTCATGGCTGCCTGCAGAAACATGTATCAGATCAAGATGCCCGTCAAGCTGTTTTGCTATCTCAACGCCCTCGTCGATATCATATCCTGCGGGGTTGCATTCAGAACCGGATATGCGCATTTCGATCGGGAATCCCGGTCCGACAGCCCTGCGCACTGCTTTACACACTTCAACTGCAAAGCGGCAGCGGTTCTCCGGATTACCGCCCCAGCGGTCCGTGCGCTGATTTGACTTCGGCGACATGAATTCCGTCAGAAGCCAGCCGTGCCCGCCGTGAATAGTTACCATGCCGAATCCGCATCTCTTTGCAAAGAGCGCTGCGGCAGCGTGCTGTTCGACTATCTCGAAGATCTTCTCCTCGGTCATAGCTTCGACATGATAGCCGGCGTCAGTGACATACTCCATCGGGCCGTAGAGCTGATTGCCCTCCCTCGCGGATGAGTGCGCGTGACTGCCGCTGTGGGATAGTTCAATCGACGCAATAGCCCCGTGCCTCGTTATCGAGTCAGACAGCCTGTTTAGCGACGCCTGCGCGCCCGGATCGTCAAGCACCAGATGACCGTTGTTGAACCGCCCGTGTTTTGAGCAAACCACCGCGTCGCCGACACAAACGGAAGCGGCGCCCCCTATGGCTTTGCGTTCATAGTATGCGTTCGTTTCCTGAATGGGGTAGTGCTGCGAAGACATGTACGCGGTTCCCGTCGGTGAAGCAAAGATACGGTTGCGGAACAGCGTACCCGCCAGCGTGATTGGCGAGAACAGGTGAGGATACTTCATTTTGTCCATGATATACGTTATCGCTCCTTTACTGTTATTATTCAATGGAGTGATTATAACAAGAGATCGGAACAGTTTCAAGTTGCAGTTAAACCTCTGTTATTGTTACAGTTCATAGGGGGTTACAGTTCAGGGGGGTGTCCGGGAGATGCTTTTTTGAGGCTTCTACGAATGTTCCGGGGAATATGAGCAGTGGCTGCCGCCTTCTGCTACAAGTTCAGCCTCAAAAAAGGCAGTCTCCCTGACACCCCTATGAACTGTAACCTGTTATTTCGTTGACACGGAAGAATGCTCTGTGATACTCTGTGTAATGTTAGGAGGCGTGAGAAAATGCTTAGAAATAAGATTGCAGCACTGATACTCATCACAAGTATAATATTCATACTAATACCTGCGGCAACAGCTCCTGCAGCGGCTGCCGGCGATGTAATTATCGCATCAGAACAAGAATATTCTGACGCAGAATCGCCCGCTGAAAGGCTATATATTCTTGGGCTTTTCAAAGGCGTGGGAGAAAACGACGACGGAACGCCGGACTTTGACCTTGACCGGGCGCCAAACCGTGCGGAAGCGATTACAATGGTGGTACGCCTAATGGGGAAAGAGAAGGAAGCGTTAGACGGGAAATGGGAAACGCCTTTCACTGACGTTTTCGAATGGGCGCAGCCTTATGTCGGCTACGCATATGCCAGCGGATTCACTGTCGGCACAAGCGGTACAACTTTCGGGAGCGCTGACCTTGTGTCTGCTTCCGAGTTCCTGACATTTATATTGCGCGCGCTCGGCTATTCGTCATCCAACGAGTTCAGATGGGACGAGGCCTGGGTACTGTCAGATTCGCTGGGAGTAACATCCGGAGAATACAACGCGGAAACAAACAGCTTCAAACGCAGCGACGTTGCGCATGTTTCCTGTAATGCGCTGACAGCAACAGAAAAATCGTCCGGGGATGAACTGTATAAACTGCTTATTGAGAACGGTGCGATTTCTGAGGATAAAGCGGAAAGGCTGGGCATTACGGCCGGTAAATACTCATTTGACGAGGAACTGCTCAGTATGTACATGCTCGCAGATCTGAATGAAATAATTAATTGCGTCAATGTATATAACTGGGGTAGTTACCCCATGAACGGGGTAAGCGATGAGCAGAAGGTTGCCTTTGCGCTTGTAATGAGCAATGCAAAGGAAGGTGAGCAGATATCTGCCGGAGTAATAGAAGCAGTCATCAGCGATTACTTCGCAGTCGGCGTCAGCGGACATAAATCAATAGACAGCAATTATCTCAAGGCTGAGTATATCGAAGACAGTTACAGGATAATAAAGCCGCCATCGGTTGGAGCAATTGAGTATAGTTTTAGTATAGGACATTCGATAATTTCCCAAAACAACACTGCTGCATGTAAGACAGATCTGCGGTTTTACCATGCCGGAGGAGTTGATCTTATCGGTGAAGTCAAGGTCATCCTGGCATTTCACAATGAGAGATTTAAAATCATCAGCTACAGCCAGATAATATACGATGAGCCCGTTGTATTGGAGAATAACGTATAGACATCATATAGATTATGAGGAGGCGAATCACTCATGAATGACTTAACAGCACAGGTCCGGGACGCGATTCAAAACTCGAACAACATCGTCTTTTTCGGCGGGGCCGGCGTGTCCACCGAGAGCGGGATACCTGATTTCCGCAGCGCAGACGGTTTGTATAACATGAAATATAAGTATCCGCCGGAGACAATCGTGTCGCACAGCTTCTTTATCCAGAACACGAGCGAGTTCTACAGATTCTACAGGGAGAAGATGCTGCATCCTGACGCAATGCCGAACAAGGCGCACCTTGCGCTCACCGAGCTTGAGAGGCAGGGTAAGCTGAGGGCTGTAGTAACACAGAACGTGGACGGGCTTCACCATAAGGCGGGGAGCGTCAAGGTGTTGGAGTTACACGGTTCGCGCAGTCGCTACTACTGCATGAGGTGCGGTGAGAAGTATCCGATCGACGTTGTGATCGACGCTGAGGATATTCCGCTGTGTAAATGCGGCGGTACTATCAGGCCCGATGTGGTACTGTTCGAAGAGTCGCTCGACCAGAGTGTCATTGAAGAGTCGGTCAGTTTCATCAGCAACGCGGAAGTCCTGATCGTCGGAGGGACGTCATTGAACGTATATCCGGCAGCCGGGTTGATTCAATATTACAAGGGAAATATGCTGATATTGATCAACAAAACGGAGACGCCTTTTGACAGACAGGCAAAAATCGTAATACACGACAGCATCGGCGAGACGCTCACCGCGGCAGTATTCGGGGAGTAGCCGCGGTGGCGGCAGACGCGGTGGCGGCCGCGGGGGCGGCAGACGATATGCGGAGGCAGGATATTGCTTAAGAGGAAATACGCCCGAATCAGCATCGTACTCCTGGTGGCCGGAGTAGCTGTGATCCTGATGTGTCCAACATTTGGCTATTTTAGTGTTCTCATGGGTACAGTTAGCTATTTTACAGGCTTGGCGCTTGCTATTGCAGGTTTCGTGGTCAGATTCATTTTTGTCAGATGTCCGTCATGTGAAAAAGTAAGCCCCATGCCGCAATGGACAAAGAGCGGTACTATTTACTGTCATAAATGCGGGGAGCGGTTTGTGTACGATAAATGAAGCATAGAGCACAGAACACAGAGCACAGAACATAGAGCACAGAACACAGAGCACAGAGCATAGAGCACAGAACACAGAGCACAGAACATAGAGCACAGAACACAGAGCACAGAACATAGAGCAGAGAACATAGAGCACAGAACATAGAGCACAGAACACAGAGC
>Ga0082212_10009190_pt1 | contig 12770 bp, 11 predicted proteins | sample TergutNt197P3_FD_71548 | JGI IMG/M metagenome (GOLD analysis project Ga0082212, IMG submission 71548) | Neocapritermes taracua P3 segment gut microbial communities from Petit-Saut dam, French Guiana - Nt197 P3 | ecosystem: Host-associated > Arthropoda: Insects > Digestive system > Gut ... | reverse complement strand
AGAGAAAAAACAAGGGTATCAAAACGATCAAAGACATGAAAACCAATAAAATAAGAATGAGTTTGAATGGATGAATAAGTGCCGTCTTCTCTTTGGCCGCAAACTTTAATGATATATGAGCTTAACCTTGAACTGGCAGCTAAGCGCAACGCATCCGTATATAAACTTCCCGTTTCGCCATCCGGCGGCGTACCATCCAAGGTATAATAGATAGCAGAAATATCATCATTTTCTGCCTCAAAAGTAAGGTGGATGGTTTCCTGGTAAAAATGATCCGGGTGCGAAAAAACGATTGCCCCGTTTGCCGATGCATGCATCGGATGATTCTCGTTGATTGCAATTGCCGGCACATAATCTGTTTGGCTGGTTAATGTATCCAACTTCTCATAAGCAAACGAAATACAAATAGCCAAAATCAAAAATGAAGCCGGAATCAATAATGTAAGCTTTTTTTTAATCATTTAAGTATTCCATTAAAACAACACTGCGGACACCTTCCAATTGCTCAAGTTTCTCTTGCATTGATATATCCATTTTCTTTACTTTTGTTGTCACTGTCACTTCCGCATGATCACCATATGTAATGGAGCTTTTCATCTTTACATGACTTACTTCCAGCAGACGAAATACCGATTCTCTGGCTGAAATATCATATTTTACAATGCAAACAAATCTTTTTACTCCCCCGGCAAAAAAAGAATATAGCATATAAATGGCGGCAATGAATAAAGTACCAATCAATGCCAACGCGAAAAGCCCGGCACCGCTGGTCAGTCCGGCCGCAATTGACAAAAACAAAAATCCGATATCAAGTGGATCTTTTACCGCTGCCCGGAAGCGGACAATCGAAAGCGCACCAACCATTCCGAGGGAAAGAATCACGTTTTGTGAAATCGTCACGATAATAAAGGCGGTCGTCATGCAGGTTATTACATTTAAAAGGTTGAAACTCTCACTATAAACCGCACCTTTATAAAAAAAGCGATATGTAAAATATATCAAAGTCCCACAAATCAGCGCGGTTAGCAGGCAAACAATAATGTGTGCCGGGGTGAGCCGCGAAATCATACCTGATTGCTCAAGGCTGTTTTGGACTTCATTTACGATTTGATTCATTTGGATGCTCCTTCTAATATGTCACATTTTTCATGATATCCCGGCACATGCGATATTTGGAAAGTGCCAATGATTTACCGGTCTCATGTGGAATAACCGTACGTATCATCTCGGGCATGATATCATCATATTTAATTTCCATGATAACGCTATTGTTTTGATATACCGGGATCGACAGTTCTTCTTTATCGCCTTTCGAAACGATAGAAAATCCGTTCACACCGCTGGCATGTAAATATTTGTCAAAAGTGATGCGCAGATTGGAGGCCGGATAAACAAAGGCTTCACGATGATAGTCAACCGTTACCACACTGCGAAACCCCGACTCCTTTGTATGAAAATAAAACTCTTTTATCACTTCTTGATCTCGATTATGTAATGCGGAAAAATCTCCATTCAGTAATTCCTCGCAAGTTTCGCTATCAATCCTAGCCAATCGTTTGCTGATCCAGCGATTATATTTTTCTTTGCATTCCAAGTTGATAAAGTCTGAATGATTATTATAAGCACGAATGCGATATTTTCGACGATCAAAAACACCATCGATTTTTTCATGATAGGCCTGATCGCATATATTGTCAAAATAGATGCTCCGAACGAAATAACCATTTTCACCAGCGTGCCGATCATAATCTAAAAGAGATGAGATGCGGCTTTTCAATACCAGGTACTCCGCATGGCTCAATTGATATTTTATTTCCCTTCGTCCTCTTTTCATATACCCATACTCTGTCTTTAGTGAACTCATTTCTATCTTACTATGTTAATAGTCACATTACAACAAAAATCGCTTAATCGACTCCACTGAAAAGCCTTTGCGAAATAAAAAAGCAAAAATGCGCTGCTTTTCCTTTAAATCAGCAGTACTTTTTTCGAATTTCTTTTTTTCTAGCCACATAAGGATTTGGGTGTTTTCTAGCTCCTCAGTGGATTCACCTGCTATTTGGATATAGATAACATCTGTTATTTCATTGGCAATGCCTTTTCTCAATAAATCTTGGCAAATGCGATTCCGGCTTTTGGTACTCAGATGATATTCAATATAATCCTTTGCATATTGGAGATCATCAAGATAACGATAAGATTTCAAGTACTCGATTGTATCATTGATAATTTCCACAGAATATTCGCCCCTGCTTAATCTGTCACGCAGTTGCTTTTCAGTATAGCGGCGATTTTTCAGTAAGTTTAGAGCGCGCATTTTGGCCCGCTTGGGTAAAATATTTTCGATAATTTCTTGATATGATTCTGTTGACAGTTCATTTCCGATCGAGATATCATAGAGACGTAATTCGCCTTTGTAAAGCACAAAGGCGAATTCCTCGTCAATAAAAATTCGATAACGCGATTTTGAACCATGGATTACGTAGATATCAGTAATAACCATAAAACTATTCCTTGCTTCCTGTTAACCCATAATGCTCCCTGACTTTCAGTTCAATCTCATCGCAAATATCCGGATTTTCTTTTAAATATTGTTTGGCATTTTCCCGGCCCTGCCCAATTTTATTATTCTCATAGGAATACCAAGCTCCGCCTTTGCCAACGATATTACAGTTCACCGCCAAATCAAGGATATCACCAACCTTCGAAATTCCTTCGCCAAACACAATGTCAAACTCAGCTTCTTTAAAGGGAGGGGCTATTTTATTCTTTACTACCTTAACACGGGTACGGTTCCCCACCACATCACCGCTTTGTTTGAGGGCTTCAATCCGCCGGACATCTAAACGGACGGATGAATAAAACTTGAGGGCACGCCCGCCGGTGGTTGTCTCGGGACTGCCGAACATGACACCTAATTTTTCGCGGAGCTGATTAATGAAGATTACGGTACAATTCGATTTCGAAATGATCGCGGTCAGTTTACGGAGTGCCTGAGACATCAAGCGCGCTTGCAATCCCATGTGGGCATCACCCATGTCGCCGTCAATCTCCTGCCGCGGTACCAAGGCGGCAACGGAGTCTACAACAACGATGTCAATTGCGCCGGAACGTACCATCGTCTCGGCAATCTCAAGCCCCTGCTCACCGGTATCGGGCTGGGATATGTAAAGATTATCAACATCTACGCCGATCTTATGGGCATAAGCGGGATCAAGGGCATGCTCAGCATCAATAAATCCGGCGATTCCGCCACGTTTCTGGACCTCAGCAATCATGTGCAGGGTAACTGTCGTCTTACCACTGGATTCCGGGCCATAAATCTCAATGACACGGCCACGGGGAATCCCACCCAAGCCCAGTGCCAAATCAAGGCTTAATGAGCCGGTTGGAAATGTCTCAACATTCATCTGTGCGGACGGGTCACCTAGTTTCATCACGGCTCCCTTACCAAATTGCTTTTCTATCTGGCTTAAGGCCGCCTCTAGTGCTTTTAATTTTTCTTCTCTTTCCATTCTATGTTCCTTTCACATGGTGTGAACATTTGTTCTTATTCCAATATAAAACAAATGTTCGACTTTGTCAACATTTATTTTAGCATTTTTTATAAACTAAAATTTCTATTTTTACCTAAACGGGGTCATCACTTAGATTATACTGCTTAGTTAGCGTAGTGAGTAATCAAGGTATAAATTTCTCGCAGAAGCCTTAAGGCCGCCTTATAGAGAGGTTAAGTGAAACGGCGAAAGGGATATAGGCCGCAGTTTCGGAGAGAATTTTATACCTTGATTGCGGACTGCGTTTCACTACATCCAATCACCAATCGTAGAAATATTCATTTCCATCGCAAGATATTTAAACGGACTGCCTTTGGCATTCCCATCTGTTGAAAGTCCGATAAAATCTTTTCCAAACATCTCATAAATATGTGAACTCATCGACATCTGCGGTAATCTGCCCGTGATTTTGCCATCTTCCCAGCAGTAAGCCGCTTGTATCGGCGAAGCATATTCGCCCTGCGCCGTGAAATCGCCGCCGCTTGCCATTGCAATATAGATGGCCTTACGCCCGGCAAGCAACTCATGAATCGTCTTGCCACTCGTCTTAAAATTGATTCCCTCTTCTGAAAGATTGGGGACGGAATCATATTCACCACCGCCGGAACCGGTTACAGCATAACCATATTCTTTGGCAATTTTCTTACTTGAAAACGGCGAAAGAAGAACACCATTTTCGATTAATGCAAAGCGGTCATTTAATAAAACTGTGCCTTCCGCATCAAAAAAACACTGAAATTCATCGGGACTATGTTCTACATATAAAGTAAAATCATCTGAAAAAAGCTTTTCCCCCAGCTTTCCGGCGAACATTGACGCGCCCGTCCCCATCGCCCGGCCATTCAAGTCAGTGTAAAATTTTTCCAGAACAATTTCGGGGCTCAGCAGCATAATCACTGGCATTTTTGCGTCAGGAACAGATATTTTTTCTTCAAAAACGGCACAAGATTCGGAGATAGCGTTAAATGCCGCCTCCAAATCAAATTCACGCGCATGATAAGCACCAATCCCATCCATTAAATTCTTAGATTTGCTATGCTTTATCAGTAACTCCGCTTTAACTAGCTTATCTTTGTTGATCAGCGCTACACCTAAGTCATTATGCAGCCTTGTTTCCACTTCTTCTAATATAATTTTATGACTGAAAGAAAAATTCGGATATGCCTGTCCTAATTTTCGCAGCAGTGTTTCTGATTTTTCCACGAATTCTGATACATTCAACGCACAATTTTCTGTCAAATCAACTGTCCGCTTCATATTTTTGGTCGGCTCACAATCATAAGGAATCTGGAAATTCAGCATCTGTTTGGCATGGGACAAAAGTTTCTCTTCATTGTATGCGCCAATCGCACCAGCCACACCGATATATCCATTCTCATATAAACGCAGTCCGGTTTTGACCGTACTTGATTTTAGAATCGCACTCACTTTCGTGTTCATTACGCTAAGCGTGGTTTTTTTTGTGCTGACACTATATATTTCACGAATCACCTAATACCTCCTTATTGCGGAAACAGTAACCTATGCATCATTGTACCTGCATATTTTTCACGCGGATATGCGGCCCGCCAAAGCCAACCGCAAGACCGGCTTGATCCATCTTGCCGCAGCCGCCTGTGACAAAGGCCGTCATCTCCAAATCATCCGCAATGCCATCGATATTTTCCAATGTTTCAAATACGTTCCCGGACACCACCGAAATTCGGATTGGCTTATCAATTTTACCATCTTTGATATAATAAGCAATGGTCGGTGCCAGAGTAAACGTGGACATCCCCGAACCATGCATGATATTTTTTACATAAATACCACTTTTTAGGCCGCCAATTAATTCGTCTACGGTTTGGTTGCCACCATCAATATAAGTCGTTGTCATTCGCACAATTGGCTCAAACTCGAAATCAATTGCGCGGGCATTGCCAGTGACTTCTTCTTCCAAATCTGCCGCACTGCCGCCGTGATGCAAACGGCCGGACAGAATTCCATTTTTGATAACATAAGTCTTTGTTGCCGCATTTCCCTCGTCATCAAAAGGAACATATCCCGATCCCGGTTCAAGTCCGGTTTCTATAATCGACAAATTCGCGGAACCAATTTTTTTGCCCAACGCCCATTCCTTCTTTGTCTCTTCATCGCCGACCATAAAATCAGATTCGCTTTTATGGCCGAAACACTCATGAGCAAAAACACCGGTTACCAGCGGCGCAAGAACCACTGTATAGGTACCCGGTAAAACTGCCTCCGATTCCAATAAATGTTTCTCGCATTCGTTTATTTTTTCGGCTAAATCCTTTTCAAAATCACGAAGTTCTAAAAAATTAGTCTTGCCCAATTGGAATGATTCTTGTAATTGACGTTCCCCTTCCGCCATCCGCATTCTTATCGAGAAGCCTGTCCGTTGAAAATCCCAAGTAAGATCTGCTCCTTTGCTATTATAAAATTCTTTGATTTTGTATTCATCCAGATAGGTAAGCGTCCAAAGCTTTAGATATTTATTATCTTTTAGCAATGGCATAATCGACCGAAGAAGTGAAATTTTATCATCAAGTCCGACTTTGGAGACTTCCTTGCCGCGAAATACGATTTTCTTTTCCTTTAGCGAGCTAAAATTATTGTATATCGGCATTTCTAAAAGATGGGGATTTTTCGTTGCGAGCTTCGCCAAGGCATTGATTTCCGTTTGAATGCTATTCAAATCTGAGGTACTTGCATAATACCAGCAGGTACCATCATAAACACGAATGAAGGCAGCACTAAACTCCCGTACCTTACATTCATCCAGTTCTTCAAAGGTATAAACGACCCTGGTCGAATATAAATGTTCAATCCTAACATCAGTATAAAAATTCTCTGGGAAAACATAATTCATAAATAACCTCCAATTGCGACGCTATGCTAGTGTACTGTCGCATTGATATTTAGGCAAAGCACACTAACGGAAAAGCAACCAAAACAACCCATATACTACCACCATCGCAACAATCAAAACCGGAAGAAAAGTAATCACTGCCGCAATTAGCATTGCCAGAAAATCGCCCTTCTCCAACTCGATATTATCGTAGTGTTTATTAAGCTCTTTGAGGGATTTATCTTTCGGAAATAAGTTTTTGAAACGCTCAGGAAGCAACATAAACCAACCTTCCAAACATGCCGCGATATCCGCGACACAAACAATACGTGAAACATTCAGAAGCTTAAAACGTTATGCTAATGGATAATGACAAGCAACCCAGTGACGCGGGCGTAATTCACGCCATTCCGGAATATCCGTTTTGCACAGCTCTTCCACATAACGGCAACGGGTATGGAACTTGCAACCCGGCGGCGGGTTCACCGGACTGGGGATGTCCCCTTCAATAATTTGCAATTCTTTTTTGGATGCCTCATCTGTTGTCGGAATGGCCTCGAGCAAGATATTGGTATACGGATGCAAAGGCTCTGAATAGATCGTATCCGAATCCCCTAACTCAATAATATTACCTAAATACATCACTGCTACACGATCACTGATAAATTTAACCGTACTTAAGTCATGCGAAATAAAGAGATAGGTCAAATTCTGGCTTTCTTTTAAATCCATGAGTAGATTAATAATCTGCGATTGGATCGAGACATCAAGTGCCGAAACCGCCTCATCGCAGACGACAAACTTCGGTTGCAAGGCAAGGGCCCTAGCGATACCAATCCGCTGACGCTGTCCGCCGGAAAATTGATGGGGATAACGGTGCAGGAAATAATTCTGCAATCCGCATTTTTCCATAATGCCAATCGTATATTCTTCCAATTGGCGGCTGCCACGGGCATACATTTTGTGCGTAACCAAAGCTTCACTAATGAGCTGTCCCACCGAAAAACGTTGGTTCAAGGAAGAATAGGGATCTTGAAACACCACTTGGAGATCATTGCGTAAACGTCGCATTTCCTCTTTCGTCAAACGGCTTAAATCCACTGAAATATCGCGGGCGGCTTCCAGGATATCGTAACCTTCCTTGCCCACACAAGTGGCGCGCTGAGCCGCAAGAGCCGCGTTTGTCGCGTCACGTTTTTTCTCATATTTGTGAAGCTCAGCGGTAAGGGTCTTTATTTTTTGCTCGATACGAGCTAGGCGTTGCTTTTCAACTCGCGATAAATCGCTGCTTTCTAGATAAGCAACACGCTTCAAATCAAGAAGATTTATGTCTTTTTGCAAACGATAAACATCTTTGACCGCATGTAAATTCTCATTCATTGTCCTAGCGACTTCCGCTAAATTCGCATGAAGCAAAAGCGCCCCTGAAAGTTTGGCCGTTGCCAGGAAATTCTTTTTGATTTCGGAAGCAGTTCCGGTTACCTTGGTGATTAAGTCCGCATCTTTAAAGGAATAGGCCGGGGCATAATCATTTAAGGTGACACCACGATAATGAAGCGAACCGGCGGTTTGCTCATATAGCTGAAGGATTACCCGGCCAAGCGTAGATTTGCCGCAACCACTTTCACCAACAAGGCCAAATGTTTCGCCTTCATAAATATCAATTGTCACCCCGTCAACCGCTTTTACACAAGGCCGCTCTTTTTGAAAGAAGCTCGTCTTTTTTAGCGGAAAGTGCATCTTCACATTATCAAGTTGAAGTAGGATGTTTTTATTTTCAACCATTTTGGCGAACCTCCTTTTGGGGATAAAAACAGCGGATGCTTTGGATGTCACTTACATTGATCATTTCCGGCATTTCATTCACACATCTATCTTGGCAATATTTGCAGCGCGGCGCAAATCGACAACCTTTGGGCAAATCAAGCGGATGCGGAACCGAACCGGGAATCGCATCCAGTCGATCTTTTTTGTTGCCAGACAACAATGGGATGGAGGTAAGCAGGGCTTCGGTATATGGATGTGAATGTTCGGTTGGTTTGAAAATATAATCCACCGGTGCCATTTCTACTACTTGCCCACAATACATCACGGCTACATCATCAGCCATCTGATTGATGACCCCAAGATCATGGGTGATAAACATGATTGCGGTTTTTAGTTCCTTTTTTAGGTCATTCATTAATCTTAGAATCTGGGCTTGAATCGTTACATCTAAGGCGGTAGTTGGTTCATCGGCAATCAAAAGTTTCGGATTACAGGCAAGTGCCATCGCAATCATGACACGCTGCCGCATTCCCCCGGAAAGCTGATGGGGATATTGTAAAATCATCCGCTCGGCATTGGGTATTTTCACCGACTCCAGCATCTTAATGGCACTCTGATGTGCTTCTTTTTTGGATTTGCCCTGATGAAGCATAAACACTTCACCTATCTGCCTGCCAATCGTGAAAACAGGATTTAGTGATGTCATCGGCTCTTGAAAGATCATCGAAATTTTGTTGCCGCGTATCTCATACATTTCTTTGTTGCCTAAATCACTGATTTTTTCGCCATCGAAATAGACTTCACCTTCATATATCTTCTGGTTTTTTTCTAAAAGCTTTAAAATCGCCATCGCGGTCTGGCTTTTTCCACTCCCGGACTCACCAACGACACCTAACGTTTTGCCTTCATCCACTCCCAAAGTAACCCCATCCACCGCCCTGATCAGGCCACGCTTGGTTTCAAAATAGGAGTGTAAGTTATTGATTTCCAGCATTCTCATGAAAACCTCCGAACTGTCTATGAAGCTTTAGATTATCTAAGATGTCGGACCTCTGTCCGACATCTTAGATAATCTCTTCATGCTTTTACCTTTCATTTGATTTAGGATCCATTGCTTCCCTTAGTGCATCACCAATTAGGTTAATCGAAAGTGCTGCCGCAACGACGAAGAGAGCCGGAATAATCCAGCGCCACCAGTAAAACTGGATTACCGTCGATTCTTGGGCAGTCGTCAGCATATTGCCCCATGATGGGGTCGGTTCCTGAACCCCAAATCCTAAGAAACTTAGTGCCGATTCCATCAATATCGCACTCGCATACCCCAAGGTGATATTGACAATTATCAAATTAAAGACATTGGGCAAGATATGCTTATACATAATCGTGCGTTGTTTAATGCCAAGGGCGCGGGCCGCCATGACAAAATCCTTTTCCCGCTCTAGGAGCAACTGAGCACGGATCAGCCGAGCCAGAGGCATCCACGATAATAAACCAATCACTACCATAATCAGATATAATTTATTCTGGGATGTCATGGAATGCCCGATTGCATAGGATAAAGTCAAGGCAATCGCCAAAAAAGGCAGGGCTTCAAAAACATCGGTTAACCGCATCAATATCTGGTCAACCCAGCCACCAAAGAAACCACTGGTCAAGCCAATTATAATGGCTATCGTAATCGAAATCGAAACTGCAATCGCCCCAACGGTTAGAGAAATACGTCCACCATGCATGACACGGGAAAAAATATCACGTCCAAACTGATCGCTCCCCCAACGATACCCTTTATTGCCCCAAGCTCCGATGATTCTGCCTTCATCATTCACGCCATAGAACTGGAAGAAATCAGCATAAATCTTCGTAACGCCCACTAAGTCGTTGGGCAGTGTCAATTGATTCATATCATCTGCGCCCCAGATAAAAACATCACCCTCATCATCCAGCGCGATAAAATTTTTGTATCCGGAAGCGATATAGACAACTTTTTCGTGATTCAATTCTTCGGACATCTGCCGCAACCCGTTTTCGCCGCCACCCCATAAATGAACTCCGCCTTGGTCATCTAAAACCATGACATTACGGCTGGTTGATACCGCCTTTACTGCCCGGACAGAGCCATCGGTTAATGCTGCCGGAACCTGTTCATAAAATTCTGTCCCCCGCATACCGATAATACGAACGGTTCCGTCATCTAAAACCAGGGCCATATTATCTTCACTTGCGGCAAAGTCAACAATCCGGTTATCCACATCCAGCGGAATAAGGAAATTACTTTTTGCTTGCATGCTGCCCCAAACATAAAGATTTTGGTCGCTCCCTAATATCGCTGTCCATTGTGTACCGGCGGTCATCTTCATGATTTGAATATTATAAATATCAAAAACCATCTGAATTGCTTCGGGGATTTTCGTCTGCTCATTGCCGTAATGACCCCAGCCATAAAAATTTCCCTCATCATCAACACAAATTACAAAGCGCGTACCGGCTTCAATGTCGACAATATTCGCTTCCCTGATAACGCGGGGAATATTAAATATCCGATCGGAAACACCGCGCATATAGCGGTTACACTCCGCTCCCCAGATAGTCAGGTTGCCATCGGAAGTAAGTGCCACACTAAACGAAACACCAGAAACAATCTTGATTATTTCCTTTTCGTCAAGTTCCTTGGGGTAATCAAGATATTTCCTGCTCGGGCGCAGACTCGAATTGGTAAGTTCGGTATAAGTCAAATTAAACGGATGGAATTGGGAGCCCACAAAAGAAAATAGTAAGACCGCTACAAAACCGGCGAAACCGATGATAGCCAATTTATTTCGAATGAAATTCGTGAAAATTATTTTGCCGGGCGTACGGAGCATTTCCTCATCCAGCAAGTTTGCACGGTTTCGCTCTTTCCGGCTAAATAATCGTTTAAACATCAAGAAAAAGGAGAAACCTATTTTTTTCGTAGTACTATCATTTTTGCTCATACTAATCCTCTATGCGAAGTATCCTCTATCAGCTTTTTTCGTAAGCTATTTTAGCTTTATCCGTGGGTCAACCAATCCGTAGATAATATCAGCGACCAGTACAGCCGTCACATTTACAAGCGCGAAAATCAGATTCATCGAAATAATCATCATCGTATCACGAGCCATAACCGCATTAAACATCAGTCTGCCAATTCCGTTATATTGAAAAACGGTTTCCGTTATGGTTGAACCAATCAAAAGAGCAAACAACGTTGAAACGATGACGGTTGAAATCGGGATCAGGGCATTACGGAAAGCATGAGAATAGATTACTACTTTCTCGCTTAAACCTTTTGAACGCGCTGTTCTGATATAATCTTGTGAGAGCGCGTCGATCATCGCATTCCGTACATAACGCATTACCGTTGCAAGGCTGATAATCGTCAGGGTTGTGACCGGCAAAGCCAAATGGCGTGCCCATTCAATGATCAATGGCATCCCTTCACCCACAAGGGTTTTATTGGGCATCCCGCCAAGCGGAAACCACCCAAGGGTAACACCGAAGATAAATATTAAAGTAAGCCCAAGGAAAAAAGCCGGAACAGAATATGTCACCAGCGAAAAAACTTGCGCGGAATTATCGAAAAGGGAACCCCGTTTGGTCGCCATCTTGATGCCAACCGGAAGGGCGATTAACAGATAGAAAAAATTAACGACAGAATTCAAAATAATCGTATTACCCAGCCGCTGGCCAATTACCTCTTTAACCGGACGGTTAAACATAGTTGAATAACCAAGGTCACGGTTAATGATAATGTTTTTTACCCAACGGACATATTGCTCCGGAACCGACTTGTCCCGCCCAAGCCTTTGATACATTACATCATAAACCGCCTGATATTGATCCGGTTTCAGATTGGTAGGAAGCATCGCACGGACAGGATCGCCCGGCATGATCCGGGAAATACCAAATAAAACGACAGAAATAAGAAATACGACAGGAATCAGAATAATAATACGTTTGATAAAATATTGTAGCATCGCTCCACCTGCTTTCGGAAATTGGGGGGATGGATTTTCCATCCCCCCATGCACCGTTACATTTACTTAGAATTTCTCGATTTCACAAATCAAGTGGAACCAATCACGGTAAGGACTATTTTGAATGCTCTTAATCGTGGTATTGTAAAGATCAAAGTATTCATTTGAATAAAGCGGAAGCGAAGGTAAAATTTCATTCCAGCGAATTTGGTATTCTAACCATATATCCGCAAAACCAGCTTTGTCTTCCGGATTCGTTTGACGCATTGCAACAAGCAACTCATCCAGTTTCTCATCACTGACGCCGCTGCTGTTAAAATACGGCACAATCCAATCCGTATGATAATAGAAATAAGGATCATACGTGGCAGGGAAACCAGTGCCCATCGAGAAGGTACTGTAAGTACGTTCCTCGTCCGGCAGGGTCATTCCTGTATACCATTCGTTAAGGATTATGTCAAAATCCGGATTATCGAAGTTATATTTCATCCCGACAAGTGGGGTATTCTTTAAAAATTCGATTTCTAAAACCGCGCCAATCGCCGCATTCGCGGCAGCATGTTGGATGACAAGCGGCTCGCCGGCAGCATTGTGGCGAAGATA
>Ga0082212_10009189_pt1 | contig 12772 bp, 13 predicted proteins | sample TergutNt197P3_FD_71548 | JGI IMG/M metagenome (GOLD analysis project Ga0082212, IMG submission 71548) | Neocapritermes taracua P3 segment gut microbial communities from Petit-Saut dam, French Guiana - Nt197 P3 | ecosystem: Host-associated > Arthropoda: Insects > Digestive system > Gut ... | reverse complement strand
CGCGGATTTTTTTGCCGCCGCCCTCCCCCCCCGACTCTTCATTGGGCTTGCTGCGGAATGATATAGTGACGTTACTCAACATTAGTACACAAGGGGCGAAGCCCTGCAAGCGTACATCGCACGGATGGCGGCGTTCACGATACGCATGGGGAACAGGCGGGAGAGCGCGTAGAGGGCGCGGTATTTCGGGCCGACCACGAGGGTCAGCGGGAGGCGGCGGCGCAGGGAGGCCGCGTAGATTTTCCCGGCGGCGTAACGGGCGGTCATCCCGTGCCGCTCGTCCGCCTCCATCACCGCAACGCTTCGCTCGGCCATCTGCGCGTACACGCCCTCCGCGGCGCCCTTCTTGCGGTTCGCGGTGAAGGCGGTCTGCGCATCGCCCGGCAGCACGCAGCAGACCCCCACGCCGAAGGGCGCGACCTCGCTCGCCAGCGCCAGCGAGAACGCATGGACCGCCGCTTTCGTCGCGGAGTAGAACGCCTGGAACGGGATCGGCAGCAGCCCGGCGACGGAGGCGACGTTGACGATCCTTCCCCGGCTGGCGCGAAGGTGCGGGAGCGCGGCCTTGACGCAGTGGAACACGCCGAGGAAATTCACGTCCGTGATGGCGCGGGCGTCGGCCCCGGAGACGTTCTCGACCGCGCCGGAGATACCGTAGCCCGCGTTGTTCACCAGCAGGTCAATCCGCCCGGCGCGGCGGATGATCTCCTCGAAGGCGGCCGCGACGCTCTCGGGGGAGGCGACGTCACAGGCGATCTGCGTGAAGCCTTCGTCGCACGACGTCCGCGCGAGGCCGAACACCTCGCAGCCGTTGCGGTGGTAGAGTGCGGCGAGCTCGCGGCCGATGCCCTTCGAGCTCCCCGTGATGACGACAACCCGCTTCATGGCCGCCTACACGTCCTTCAGTGTCTGGGCGATGATGTCCATGGCCTCGTCCATCAGCGGGCGGGTATGGATGGCCGTGCAGCTGATGCGCGCGAGGCACTCGCCCGGCGGCGTGGCGGGCGGGATGACGGGGTTGACGTAAACCCCGCGCTCGAACAATGCGCAGCACACGCGCAGGGTGCGCTCGACCTCCCCCGTGTAGATGGGGACGATGGGTGTGGCTGATTCGCGGATGGCGACGCCGCGGGCGCGCAGGCCGTCGCGCACGTACTGCGCGATGTCCAGCAGGGCCGTCAGGCGCTCCGGCTCGCGTTGGAGGATCCGCATGGCCTCGCGCGTCGCGGCCGCGTTCGAGGGCGGGACGGCCGCGCAGAAGATGAGCGGGCGCGAGGTGTGGCGCACGTAGTCCACCGCCGCCGCCGTGCTGGCCATGAAGCCGCCGAGGCTCGCGAAGGATTTGGAGAACGTGCCCATCACGATGTCCACCTCGTCGGCGAGGCCGAAGTGCTCCGGGGTGCCGCGCCCCGTCTTGCCCAGGACGCCCAGGCCGTGCGCGTCATCGACCATCACCCGCGCCCCATAGGCCTTCGCGAGGCGCACGACCTCGGGGAGGTTGCAGATGTCGCCGCTCATCGAGAACACGCCATCGGTGACGATCAGGCGGCCCTTCGAGTCCGGGATGTTGCGCAGGCAGGCCTCGAGGTCGGCCATGTCGTTGTGGCGGTAGCGGGCCATCTCCGCGAAGGAGAGGCGGCAGCCGTCGTAGATGCTCGCGTGGTTCTCCTTGTCGCAGAGGATCACGTCGTTGCGTCCGGCGATGCACGAGAGGATGCCGAGGTTGGCCTGGTACCCCGTCGAGAATGTCAGCACGTCCTCCTTGCCGAGGAACGCGGCCAGATCGCGCTCGAGCTCGCGGTGGAGCGAGAGCGTCCCGTTCAGGAACCGCGAGCCGGACACGCCGCTGCCGAACTGCTCCGTGGCGCGGACCGCGGCCGCGATCACCTCGGGATGCGAGGTCAGGCCCAAGTAATTGTTCGACCCGGCCATGATCATCCGCCGCCCCTCCATCGTCACCACGCTGTCCTGCTTGGACATCAGCTCGTGGAAATACGGATAAATGCCGGCGGCCTTCACCTCCTGCACTGCCGTATAAGCGAGACATTTCCTGAATAAATCCATGCGCCATATATTATTCGGAGACGGGGGTGGAAGTCAAGCCCACTTTTCCCGTCTTTTTAATTGAACGTAAAATTTTACACTTGTTTGGCTTTACTTTCACCCCGCAACGGGTTTACAATTAACTGGCAAAAGGTATCGCAGAGGGTTTAAAGCATGACACAAGACTTGCAGCAGCTTTTAGAGAGGATTAACGCGGAGGGCGTCGCGAAGGCGAACGCGGAGGCGGAGCGCATCATCGGCGCGGCGAACGCGCGGGCGAAGGGCATCGTCGAGGCGGCGTCGCGCGAGGCGGAGCAGGCCGTCGCGAAGGCGAGGGCGGAGGCCGACGCATTCAGTCGCCAGGCGGAGGCGACCGTCCGCCAGGCCATGCGCGACACCCTGCTGGACATCGAGAAGAAAGTCGAGGCGCTGCTGACGAAACTCCTGGTGCAGGAGGCCAGCGCGGCCATGAGCAACCCCAGCCTCGTCGCCACGCTGGCGGCGGAGGCGGTGCGCGCGTACCTGCCGGGGCACGGCGGCGCGATGGACGTGCTGGCCGCGCCGGAATTGGCGGACGCGCTGCGCGCGAAACTGGCGCAGGAGGCGCGGGGCGGTGGCGTGACGGTCGTGACCGACGAGCGCACGGGCTCGGGATTCAAGGTGCGCCTCGCGGGAGGCCGCGTCGAGCATGACTTCACGGGGGCGGCCGTCGCGGACGCGCTGGCGCGGGGGCTCCGCCCGCGTCTTGCGGAATTGCTGAAATAGTTTTTAGACAGGACTGACAGGATTGTAGCGGGATTTTTTTGACAGGATGAGCAGGATTGTAGCGGGATTTTTTTGACAGGATTAACAGGATTTTACGGATTAACAGGATTGCGTTAGAGAAGAGGACAGAGATGGAGCATTTGACGGGTTTGTTTTTTAGACAGGACTGACAGGATTGTAGCCGGATTTTTTAGACAGGATTAACAGGATTTTACGGATTAACAGGATTGCGTTAGAGAAGAGGACAGAGATGGAGCATTTGACGGGTTTGTTTTTTTGACAGGATGAGCAGGATTGCAGTGTGATTTTTTAGACAGGATTAACAGGATTTTACGGATTAACAGGATTGCAGTGAGATTTTTTGGACATGATGAACAGGATTTGCAGGATGATGATGAGTGGTTTCTTAAAAAGAACTCTGCGGCTCTGCGCGAACATTCTCAGGACATTGCAACTAGAAACTAAAAACTAGAAACTAGAAACTGAACCCAGAAACTTCTTCCTCATGAGCCGCTATTACCTTATCGCATCGCTCCCGACGCTGAGCCTTGAGCAGCCGCCGCAGATTACGGCGGAGGCGTTCCTCTTGTCGTGCCGCGAGCAGCTGGGGCGGGCGGAGGCGGAGGCGGCGGAGGCGCTGATGACGGGCGCGGGTTCGGCGCACCCGTTCGTGTCGGCGTGGCGGGAGAAGGACACCCTTCTGCGTAACGCGGTCGCGAAGGCGCGTGCGCGGGCGGCGGGCGCGGATGCGTCGCGCTGGCTCCGTCACGCGCAGGGGTGCGACGCGCAGGTCGAACGGCTCGCGGAGGACGCGATGCAACAGCCTGACCCCGCCAAGCAGGAGCGTGCGCTAGACAAGGCGCGATGGGTTGCGGTGGAGGGGTTGCAGGGGCTCGACCCCATGGGCGCGAATGTCCCGCTGGCGTATGCGGTCAAGCTCGCGCTCGCGTTGCGCTGGGCGGCGCTGGACGCGGGGCGCGGGCAGGAGGCGTTCGACGGGCTGACGCGGCTCCCCGAGGGGCTTGTCACTTTATAGAAGGGAAACGGAATAGACTATGTCCACAACTGGAAAAATTGTCGGCGTGAACGGTAACATGATTACGGTGTCGTTTGCCGGGGCCGTGGCGCAGAACGAGGTGGGGTACGTCTGCCTCAATGCGCAGGGGGGGGACGCGCAACGTCTGATGAGCGAGATCGTGCGCATCCGCGGGAGGCTGGCGGATATGCAGGTGTTCGAGGACACGAGCGACCTGCGGGTGGGCGACACGGTCGATTTCACGGGGGACCTGCTGGCCGCCGAGCTCGGCCCGGGCCTGCTCACGCAGATTTACGACGGCTTGCAGAACCCGCTGCCGCAGCTTGCGGAGCAGTGCGGATTCTTCCTCCAGCGCGGGACGTACCTCCATGCGCTCGACCGCGCGGCGCGGTGGGACTTCACGCCGGAGGCGAAGCCCGGCGACCGCGTGACCGCCGGAGAGACGCTCGGCGCGGTGCCGGAGGGCATCTTCCGCCACCGCATCATGGTGCCGTTCGCGTTCCGCGACGTTTATACCGTCAAGACGGTCGCGCCCGCCGGGCAGTACACCGTCGAGCAAACCGTCGCGGTGCTGACGGATTCGGAGGGGCGCGACCATGATGTGCAGATGATGCAGCGCTGGCCCGTGAAGATTCCCGTCACCTGCTTCGCGGAACGCCTGAAACCCACGGAGACCATGACCACCTGCATACGCTCGGTGGACACGTTCTTCCCTGTCGCGCTCGGCGGGACGTACTGCATCCCCGGGCCGTTCGGCGCGGGCAAGACGGTGCTGCAGCAGATCACCTCGCGCTATGCGGACGTGGACATCGTGGTGCTGGCGGCGTGCGGCGAGCGCGCAGGCGAGGTGGTCGAGACGCTGCGCGAGTTCCCCGAGCTCACCGACCCGCGCACGGGCAAGACGCTGATGGACCGCACGGTCATCATCTGCAACACGTCGTCCATGCCCGTGGCGGCACGCGAGGCGTCCGTTTATACGGCCGTCACGCTGGCCAGTTACTACCGCCAGATGGGGCTGAACGTGCTGCTGCTGGCGGACTCCACGTCGCGCTGGGCGCAGGCGTTGCGCGAGCTCTCGGGGCGGCTGGAGGAGATCCCCGGCGAGGAGGCGTTCCCCGCGTACCTCGAATCGCTCATCGCGAACTTCTACGAGCGCGCGGGGATCGTGCGCCTGAAGGACGGCACGGTCGGCTCGGTCACCATCGGCGGCACGGTCTCGCCCGCAGGCGGCAACTTCGATGAACCGGTTACGCAGGCGACGCTCAAAGTGGTCGGGGCGTTCCACGGGCTGTCGCGCGCGCGTTCCGACGCCCGCCGCTTCCCGGCCATCGACCCGCTCGAGAGTTGGAGCAAGTACACGAGCGTCATCGAGGCGGAACGCGTGGAGCGGTTGCGCGGCATCCTGCGAACGGGCAACGACGTGTCGCAGATGATGAAGGTCGTCGGCGAGGAGGGCGTCAGCATACAGGACTTCATGGTCTATCTGAAAGGCGAGCTGCTCGACGCGGTGTACCTCCAGCAGGACGCGTTCCACAACGCCGACGCGGCCACGAATGCCACGCGCCAGCGCGAGATGTTCGCGGTCGTCGAGAAGGCGATGACGACCGATTACGCCTTCACCGAGAAAGTGGCGGCCCGCAAGTTTTTCCAGGGCGTCGCGCAGTCGTTCATCGACTGGAACCTGACGCATGACGACCAGCCGGAATACGCGGCCGGCCGAGAGGCGATCTTTGCCCTTATCGAGGAGGCAGCAAACCATGGCTAGCAAGGCGACAGCGCTTTACAGTGTGCGCGACGTGATCCGCGTCATCCGCAACCAGCGCGTCATCCTTGACGCCGACTTGGCGAAATTGTACGGCGTGGCGACCAAGCGCCTGAATCAAGCCATCAAGCGGAACATCTCCCGCTTCCCTCGCGATTTCATGTTCCAGATCAATCAGGCAGAGGCCATGAATTTACAGGCCATTGACGTTGAGAGCAACACACGTTCAAGGTCACAATTTGTGACCTTGAACGCGCAACCCGTTGATTACAAGAAGGTTGCGAAAGAGGTGCTTCCCCCAAAGCGCGGCCTGAACGTCAAATATCTGCCGTATGCTTTTACGGAACACGGCGCAACGATGGCGGCCATGGTGCTGAATAGTCCGAAGGCAACCGAGATGAGCGTTTTCATCGTCCGCACATTCATGCGGATACGCGAGCAGCTCTTGGCAAGCACCGCCCACGCCAAGCGGCTGGCGGAGATTGAAAAGACGCTGCTGACGCATGACTCCGCGCTCATCGACCTCTACGAGCAGATACGGCCCCTGCTCCTCCCGCCGCCCGAACCCGAGCGGAAGCGGATCGGTTTCTGCGCCAAGGAAAAGCAAGCGACATACCGCGTGCGCCCCAGCAAAAAACGCCGCGCGAAGAAGGAGGCGGCCGACCATGGATAGCAAAACGACAGCGCGTTCAAGGTCGCAAATTGCGACCTTGAATGCACAACTGGCTGGCAATGCTGGAGTTACAGGCGGCGGTATGCGTCACGCTGGAATTGTCCAGCAATTTTTCGGCGGCAGGGCGACCCTGATGCTGGGGGATGCCTTGAACGCGTATGCAGATTGGGACGCGCCGACGGTCATCATCGCCGATGGCCCCTACGGTCTGGGCAGTTTCCCAGGTGACCCTTTTTCCGCGGAAGGGCTGGCGGCGTGGTACGAGCCTCACGCCAAGGCGTGGTATGAGAGCGCGTTGCCGTCCGCCACACTGTGGTTCTGGAACTCTGAGCAGGGTTGGGCGAACTGCCACGCTACGCTGGAGGCGTGCGGCTGGGCGTTCAGAAACTGCCACATCTGGGACAAAGGCATGGCGCACGTCGCGGGGAACTGCAACACCAAGACAATCCGCAAGTACCCGGTCGTGACGGAGGTCTGCGTCCAGTACACGCGGAAAAACCGACTGGTGTCGGGCGGCAAGTCGCTGCCGCTCCGCGAATGGCTGCGCGCCGAATGGGTGCGCGGCGGGTTGCCGCTGTCGATGGCCAATCAGGCCTGCGGGGTGAAGAACGCCGCCACGCGGAAATACTTCACGGCGGATCATCTCTGGTATTTCCCCCCGCCGGATGCGTTCGCCCAGTTGTGCGCGTTCGCCAACACGCACGGGCATGAGGCGGGGCGCCCGTATTTCTCGCTGGATGGGAAGCGACCGATGAGCGCAGAGGAATGGAGAGGGATGCGAGCGAAATTCGTCTGCGAGGCGGGCGTGTCAAACGTCTGGCGGATGCCCGCCGTCCGAGGGCATGAGCGGCTGAGAGTCAAGGGCAACTGTGTCCATGCGAACCAGAAACCGCTCGCCCTGCTCGAACGCATCATCTGCGTGTCGTCCGACGCTGGGGATGTGGTTTGGGAGCCGTTCGGAGGCCTGTGCTCCGCCGCGCTCGCGTCCGTCCGCACGGGACGCAGGGCGTTCGCCGCCGAAATCAATCCCGTGTATTACAACGCTGCAAAGGAAAGGCTGACGCATGAAGAAAACGAGGACAGTCTCTTTGAAAACACCATCGGCTGAGCCGCGTCCGCAGATGCCGCCAGAGACATGGGAACACACCGCCTTCTGGCGGCGCGTGAAGGATGCGCTGAACGCGCTCCCCGTCCATTTCCGCAGCGACACGTTCATCGAGGGCATCAACGCGACCGACATCTTTACGCTGAACTCCGCGCTAGGCGAAAGGCAGTCCATGTCCTTATTAAGCCGTACGGCAGAACGGATGATGGGAACAAAGGTTGATTCCGCATCGGGCGACAGAATACGCCGCGCGTCAGGGCAACGCCCTGAAATCAATAGCACAGGGCAACGCCCTGAAATCAATAGCACAGGGCAACGCCCTGAAATCAATAGCACAGGGCAACGCCCTGAAATCAATAGCACAGGGCAACGCCCTGTGTTGGCGACGAATAAGGCCTGTAGGCTGAAAGCCTACTATCAATGGCGCCGGACAATGCCCTGCGTACATGATGCAAGGCCTACAGCCTTGAGTTTTGATGTGTTCCGCTCCGTAGGGCGTTGCCCTACGCTATTGAGTGACGCCCTTTCAGGGCTGAGACCATATCACGACGAAAAGATGAGCAAACAGATGGGAATCAACACCTGTTCAAGGTCGCAAATTGTGACCTTGAACGCGCAACATACTTATAACCAAGGCACTATGAATTTCATGTGTATTCCAGACATGAACATGCAATCCAAAGAGTAGGCGAGGAGACACGATATGCATAAACTCTACCATTCCATCGACAGCCTTGCCGGGAGCGTCATCACGCTCCGAGCGGAGGGCGTCCAGTACCGCGAGCTCGCGGAGGTCTCGTCGCGCACGGGCACCTCGCTCGCGCAGGTCATCAAGCTCGACGGCGAGAGCGTCACGCTCCAGGTGTTCGCGGGCGCGCGCGGCATCGCCACCGACGCGAAGGTGCGCTTCCTCGGCGCCCCCATGCGCGTGCCGTTCTCCGACGCGCTGCTCGGCCGCGCCTTCACGGGCAGCGCCCAGCCCCGCGACAAGGGCCCCGCGCTCGCCGACAACCTCATCGACATCGGCACCCCGTCCGTCAACCCCGCCAAGCGCATCATGCCGCGCAACATGGTCCGCACCAACATCCCGATGATCGACGTGTTCAACTCCCTCGTCGAGTCGCAGAAGCTCCCCATCTTCGCCCGCGCGGGCGAGCCGTACAACCCCCTGCTCGCGCGCATCGCGCTCCAGGCCGAGGTGGACATCATCATCCTCGGCGGCATGGGCCTGAAATACGACGACTACCTCTTCTTCCGCGACACCCTCGACGAGAGCGGCGCGCTCTCGCGCACCGTCATGTTCGTGCACACCGCCTCCGACCCCATCGTCGAGTGCATGCTCGTGCCGGACATCTCGCTCGCCGTCGCAGAGCAGTTCGCGCTCAACGGCAAGAAGGTCCTCGTGCTGCTCACGGACATGACCAGCTTCGCCGACGCGATGAAAGAGATCGCCATCACCATGGAGCAGATCCCCTCCAACCGCGGCTACCCCGGCGACCTCTACTCCCAGCTCGCCTCCCGCTACGAGAAGGCCGTCGACTTCGAGGGCGCCGGCTCCATCACCATCCTCGCCGCCACCACCATGCCCGGCGACGACGTCACCCACCCCGTCCCCGACAACACCGGCTACATCACCGAAGGCCAGTTCTACCTCCGCAACGGCCGCATCGAGCCCTTCGGCTCGCTCTCCCGCCTCAAGCAGCAGGTCAACAAGAACACCCGCGAGGACCACCGCACCATCATGGACGCGATGATCAAGCTCTACGCCTCCTACAAAGAGACGCAGGAGAAGCAGTCCATGGGGTTCCGCATGAGCGCGTGGGACGCCAAGCTCCTCAAATACGGCGCCCGCTTCGAGGCCGAGATGATGTCCCTCTCCGTCAACATCCCCCTCGAGAAAGCCCTCGACCTCGGCTGGCAGATTTTAGCCGACTGCTTCAAACCCGACGAGGTCGGCATCCCCACCAAGCTCACCGCAAAATTCTGGGGCGGGGAGAAGGCATGAGCAAGGCTGTAAGTTTGTCGCCCCGTGTCGACTCGAGCCGACACGAATCGACACTCGGAGGGCAAGCCGTGAAGGGCGAAGCCCTTCCGTATCATAGCGTAGGGCAACGCCCTACGTGTGGGGCGCACAAAAAAAATCAAGGCTGTAATCTTCGCGGTATTCAATTAATTATCTACAAACAATAGAGAGGCAGAAAATGACGATTTCTAAAACTTGCAAAATAGTAGCAGTTATATTCATTGCGTTGTTTGTCCTAATATACATGGGCATCGCAATGAGGAAAGTTAACGTTACCGATATTAGTGGCGCAATGATAACGTTTGTTTATTGTGACACGAATATAAATGAAAAATTAACAAGCGAAGAGGCAGAAATCCTGAAGAATATTGTAAATGGCAAAAGATTGGGATTGGGCGGTGGTTTTTCTTGTGGTTTTACGCCAGACATATCATTTCGGTTTGTAAATATGTTTTTTTTGCCAGCTAATGATACATGCGAAATTATAAAAGTTGAAAAACAATATAAGAACGGCAAGCGTAAGGATTCCGATATATACATATTGATTACAGAAGAAGAGAAACAAAAAATATATGATATTTTCAAAAAATATGGAGGTTATTTTCCGTGCGTTTAAAAATTTTCGAGAAAGGAAAGGCTATAAGCGATGTCAAAGATTAAGTTGACGAAAACAGAGTTAAAGGCCCAGAGCGACGCGCTGAAACGTTTCCAGCGTTTTCTGCCGATGCTGCAGTTGAAGAAACAGCAGCTGCAGGCGGAAATCGCGCATATTACCGCGCACATCGAGTCCGTCGCCACGCAGGAGGAGACGGAGCGGCGGCAGCTGGGCGCGTGGGTATCGCTGTTCTCTGAGACCGTCCACGACCTCGCCGCGCTCGTGCGGCTCGACGGCGTGGTCACCGACACCAGCAACATCGCGGGCGTCGCCATCCCCGTATTCAAATCTATCGAGACCACGTCCGCCGCCCTCGACCTCTTTGCCACCCCCCCGTGGCTCGACGCCGCAACCGCCGTCGTCACGCGCGTGCTGAGCCTCAAAGCCGAGCGCGCGATCCTCGAGCGTCAGCGCGAGCTTATCACCGACGAACTCAACATGACCTCCCAGCGCGTGAACCTCTTCGAGAAAGTCAAGATACCCGAATGCCGCGAGAACATCCGCGTCATCAAGATCGCCATCGGCGACGCGCAGACCGCATCCGTCTCGCGCGGCAAAATAGCCAAGGGCCGCAGCCGCAAGGCAGAGGAGGACGCCGCATGATTGTCCCGATGAAACACGTCACGCTCCTCTGCGTCGCCGACGCGCGCGAGGCGACGCTCGACACCTTGCGCGGGCTCGACCTCGTGCACCTCAACATCGAGGCCGCCGACTCCGAGAACTTCCGCGATGCGCAGCGTCTGCTCGCCGCGAACCAGCGCGCGCAGTGGGCGCTTTACGCCGCCCACACTGGCAAGCCCGTCACCGCCGCTCCGGCTGCCGCGCACCATCTGACCCCCGAGCAGGCCGCGCAACTGGAAGCATGGCTCGCACAACCCCTGCCGCAGATCGAAGGCACAAGCGAGGCGAAAACCACGGCTATCCTTGCCCTCGCCGGGATTCGCCAGGATCTCGTCAACGAGACCGACCGGCTGCGGCGTGAAATCCAGCGCGTGCAGCCCTTCGGCGATTTCGACATCACGCTGCCCGCCCGCCTCACGGAGCAAGGCATCCCCGTCACGCTGTTCCGCGCCCCCCCGGGCCGTTTCCCGCCCGCCCCCGAGGGCGCGGCGATCCAGCGGCTCTCGGAAGACCCTGCGGCCGCCTACGCCGTCCTCATCGGCGACGCGACGCTCCCAGCCCTCTGCGAGGCCGTACCGCTGCCCGAGATGCGCCTCAACGACCTGCTCGCGCGTGAGGGGGCGGTGTCCGGCCGCGCCGCTGAAATCGAGGCCGCGCTCAAACAGGCCTTCCCCGTGCGCGACGAGCTCGTGAAGGCGGAGGCGGATCTGAAAGACCAGTGCGTATTCACGGCCGCCGTGGACACCATGCGCGAGCACAGCGCCGTGGTCTGGATCTCCGGCTGGTGTCCGGCAAGCCAAACGGACAGGTTGCGCCAGACCGCCAAGGACAACGCCTGGGGCCTGCTGCTCCGCGACCCCGACGCGACGGAAAATGTCCCCACGCTGTTGGACCCGCCGCGCTGGCTGCGCCCGACGCAATTCATCTTCAAGGGACTGGGCATCTCGCCGACGTACCGCGAGGCGGACGTGAGCCTGCCCTTCTTCATCTTCTTCAGCATCTTCTTCGCGATGCTCGTCGGCGACGCCTGTTACGGGGCGCTCATCCTCGCCCTCGCGCTGTGGGGGCGCCGCAAGGTCCCGCCCACGCCCGCGGCCCGCGCACCGTTCACCCTGCTGATCGTCTTCGCCGCCGCCACCGTCGTCTGGGGCGCACTGTCGAACTCATGGCTGGGCTTCCACCCAGATTGTCTGCGGCACCCCGTCTGCGACTGGCTGAGCGACCCCCACACGGGCATGGGCAACACGATGCTCCTCTGCTTCACGATCGGCGTCGTGCACCTCAGCATCGCCCGCCTCTGGAACGCCGCCGTGCTGTTCCCGGACACGAAATGCCTCGCGCAGATCGGCTGGGTGGGCGTGATATGGTCCATGTACTTCATTTCTGGAAGCGTCGTCGGCGTGCTGCCCATGCCGGGGTTCATGAAAATCGTGCTGGTCGTGTCGGTGCTGCTCATCGCGCTCTTCATGCTCAAGAAGCACGAGCTGAAAACGAACGGCGCAGACCTCGGGATGCTCCCGCTCAACGTCATCGGCTGCCTCGGCGACATCATCTCCTACGTGCGCCTGTTCGCGGTCGGTCTGGCCAGCGTGAAAGTGGCGGAGAACTTCAACGCCATGGCCACGGGCTTCGACTGGCCCCTGTACCTGAAGATCGTCCCCATGCTCATCATCCTCCTGCTCGGGCACGGGCTCAACTTCGCCATGGCCTGCCTGAGCGTCCTCGTCCATGCGGTCCGCCTCAACACCCTCGAGTTCTCCAACCACAAAGGCATCACCTGGTCCGGCACCCGCTTCACCCCCTTCCGGCAAAACATAAAAGACACCTGAACAACGCAAAGATATCCGCACGGGCAATCAAACGCCACCCCCGAATAAGTGGCGCGTATTAGTCTCGCTGATGCCCCGCAGAAAATGCCTCATAGGCGGCGAGGGTGTCGCGCGCCATGCGATGGATGGAGAAGTGTTGCGTGACGCCATGCGGAATATCCCGTGGGGCTTCCAGCAGAAGAGTAACCGCATCCGCCAATGCATCTGCGTTATTCGGCTCGAACAACACGCCGCCTTTTGTCAAGGCGAGGATTTCGGGA
>Ga0082212_10009188_pt1 | contig 12772 bp, 17 predicted proteins | sample TergutNt197P3_FD_71548 | JGI IMG/M metagenome (GOLD analysis project Ga0082212, IMG submission 71548) | Neocapritermes taracua P3 segment gut microbial communities from Petit-Saut dam, French Guiana - Nt197 P3 | ecosystem: Host-associated > Arthropoda: Insects > Digestive system > Gut ... | reverse complement strand
GCCATATGAATTTCAATAATATGTAAGAAAGGAGCGTGAGCAAATTGACAACCTACGGCTACGTTCGTGTGAGTACGCAGGAGCAGAATGAGGACAGGCAAACAATAGCAATGAGTGGATTAAAAATATCCGCAGAGCAAATTTACACAGATAAAATATCTGGCAAAGACTTTGAGCGTCCTGCATACAAAGCCCTAACCGAGAGGTTGACCCCCGGCGACCTTGTTTACATTAAGAGCATTGACCGACTGGGGCGAAATTATGACGAGATTCAGAATCAATGGCGAATACTCACGAAAGAGCGTGGCGTCGATATTGCCGTGATTGATATGCCGCTTTTGGATACACGGAACGGCAAAGACCTGATGGGGACATTCCTTGCTGATATTGTGCTTCAAATCCTGTCTTTCGTGGCGCAGAACGAGCGCGAAACCACAAGGAAACGACAAGCCGAAGGCATAGCGGCGGCAAAAATTCGCGGTGTCAGATTCGGGCGTCCTATCATAAAGCCGCCTGAAAATTTTAGCGGGTTAGTGAAACAATGGGAGAGCGGCAAGCTGCCGATTACGGAAGTTTTAACGCAGACAGGCTTGAAAGAAGCCACGTTTTACAGGCGTTTACGAGAACACAGGCTGACGAAAAATAAATAAGGGGCTGTCAAATCGTAAACCTTTTGACAGCCCCATAACGTAGAAATTATACACCCTTTATTATATGAAATCAATGATATATATAATTTTTGAGGTAGCATACGATGAGTTTGATGCCGGTTGAGATAATGTAACCGTTCTTTATCTTAGCCTATCGGCTATTATCAAAAGGTTTACCTACTGCAAGTAGTCTATACAAATATGAGTATAACAGATTTGGAGGGCAAAGAGAAATGAAGAAACCTTATGTAAAAAAGACGTCCATCGTAATCGCGACGATTCTCGCTTCACTAATGCTATTATCTGCCTGTAGTAGCGGCAGTAGCAATCCTCCGAGTGGCGGGAATAGTTCCTCGTCATCATCTTCATCAGGCGGAGGCTCAACAACACCACCAGAGAATACAACAGAACCAAAGCCGGATCAAAAGAAAGACAAAACATTTGGCGACCTTATTGAATTTGATGACCTTGACATAGTTTTCGGTAACGATATTGCCTGGACTGCTGTCAGTAATCAATTTAGCGATAAAAATGGCGAGGAAGTATTCCTTGTTCCTATCACAGTAAAAAACACAAAAGATGAAACCCACGGTCTTAATATGTTTTACTATACTCAATTTGGCTCACAAGGCACGAAATTAGACAGTATCGGTCACTTTTTTGACAATGAGATTGGGAGTGCAGGAGATATGCGTTCTGGCGCTGTGCAAGAATCTGTAATGGCATTCCTCTATGATGGCGATGGCGATTACTACGTTGAGTTTTCGACTATGTTTGGTAAAGCTATTGAGGTAAGGTTGCCAATAATATGGGAGGATAATTCTGCTTCGCAATTATCGGATACTCCTGCTACTCTTATTTCGTCCTCTCCTTCTGTTTCATCTGATGTAAAGACATTTGGTGATGTTTTTGAATTTGATGACATTGAAATCGTGTTTAGTCCTGACATAGCTTGGTCAACAGTGAATAATCAGTTTAGTGATAAAAATGGCATGGACGTGTTTTTAATACGGGTCACGATTAAGAATATAAAAGATGAAACTCATGGTCTTAATATGTTTTACTATACTCAATTTGGCTCACAAGGCACGAAACTGGATGGTATTGGGCACTATTTTGATAATGAAATTGGGAGCGCAGGAGATATGCGTTCTGGTGCTTCACAAGACGTTTCCATGGCGTTTCTTTATGATGGCGATGGCGATTACTATGTTGAGTTTTCGACTATGTTTGGAAAAGCGATTGAGGTTAAATTGCCGATTAAAAAGTAATCTTTTTTAAGAATAAAAACTATTAGGGAGGAAAGTAGAATGAAAACAGCAAAACTTGTTATTGGCATTATTAGCATTGTCTTATTCGCGATTATTATGTTTCAGTCTTGTGCCGTAGGTATGGTCAATGCAATAGAAAGCAATTCGGATGATGCAAGCGGAGGTGCAGGGGTTTTTCTTGCCTTTGCGATGTTGATTGCAGGCATAATTGGTGTAGCCACAAGAAAAAGCAGAGGTGGTGGGATTACAGCAGGGGTATTCTATATCATAGCGGCATTAATGGGCTTCATCAATCTCGGTACATTTGGCGATTTGGTTGTTTGGTCAGTATTGTCATTGATTTTTGGAATCGTTTTTCTTGCCGGTAGTCTGAAAAAGAAAGAAGCTGTTACAGTTTCAGCAGATGCTGAATCATCAACATAATCGTAGAAAAGTCTAATAATCGAATTTAATGTAATAATCCCTGCAAGGCCCGTTTGCTTTGTGGGGATTATGGTTTTAAACGAATTAAGACATTGTACACCGAGATGTTAGCTTTTAGCACTTTATGGAAACCGTCAGCCCTTGATACCGTTAGGCTGTGTCCGCAACTTAACCCGATTTCGGGGTAAAAGGTATTATACCCCTACTCACCTATAAAAATCAGGTTTATCCATCCACAGGGCGCATTTTGCGCTCTTTTCTTATGCCTTTTTGCAGTCCTAAAAAACGTCCTTGACAATACAACCCTAACGGTCTGTACCTTGGGACCCCCGGAAGCGGCAAAAGTTTCAGCGCGAAGCGCGAAATAATCAATGTTTTCCTCGCCACTTCCGACAGGATATTGATTGTTGACCCGATGGGCGAATACGCGCCGCTTGTAAAAAGGCTCGGCGGCGAAGTGATAGAAATATCCCCCGACAGCCCGCACCACATCAACCCGATGGACATTAAGCTGACCGAAACGGACGAGGAAAGCCCGCTTGCATTGAAAGCGGATTTTATTTTGTCCCTGATGGAGCTTGTTGTCGGCGGCAAGGACGGGTTACAGCCGATTGAGCGCACCGTCATAGACCGCTGTACCCGCCTTGTCTACATGGACATTATGAAAAACCCGGAAACGACGGTCATGCCGACACTTCAAGACCTCTACGAGTTGTTACAGCAACAGCCCGAAGCGGAAGCTAAACGGCTTGCCACGGCATTAGAGATATACTGCGTAGGTTCGCTCAATGTCTTTAATAATGCGACGAACGTAACAACCGACAACCGAATTGTTTGTATCGTGCTGAAAAAGCTCGGCGCGTCCCTGCGGAAAATCGCAATGCACGTTACCAACGAATTGACATGGACTGTTGTTGACGATAATTTCCGGCGCGGCATTTTTACATGGTGCTATTACGATGAATTTCACGTTTTGCTCCGTGACGCGCTGACCGCAAGCTATTTTGTGGCAATATGGAAAATGCTCCGCAAAAAAGCCTGTGTCCCAAGCGCGTTGACCCAGAACGTCAAAGACCTACTCGCTTCAAAAGAGATAGAAAATATCCTCGAAAACAGCGAGTTTATGGTTATGCTCTCACAGGCGGCGGGCGACAGAGAGATTCTTGCCCGTCAACTCGGCATATCCCCGCACCAGTTGAGCTACGTCACGCACAGCGGGTCGGGCGAAGGATTATTATTTTATGGCGACACGACAATCCCATTCGTAGACCGATTCCCGCGAGGGGAAATCTATAATCTGCTCACCACGCGCCCGGAGGACTTGAAAAATGAGAGTTAATCCGGGTATTCCAACTTCGGGTCAACTTGACCCGAAGTTGGACACAGACGTTATTTACAACATGGACTGCCTTGACGCCCTGCGCTCCCTGCCCGATAACAGCGTCCATTGTTGCGTTACCTCGCCGCCTTATTACGGCTTGCGGGATTACGGCATGGACGGGCAGATAGGCAGGGAGCAGACGCCGGGGGAATACATCAGGCGGTTGACCGCCGTATTCCGTGAACTGTTCCGCGTCCTGCGCCCGGACGGTACGTTTTGGTTGAACATTTCCGACACTTACTGCGGCACAGGCAACAAAGCAGGGTACGCCGACCCGAAGTACCCGGACGGCAGAAACGGCGACCACGTTTCAATCACAAGCAAGGTGCAGGGGTGTAAACCAAAGGATTTAATCGGCATACCGTGGCTTTTGGCGTTCGCCCTCCGCGCTGACGGGTGGTATTTACGCAACGATATTATATGGGAAAAAGCTAACCCTATGCCCGAAAGCGTCCGCGACCGATGTTCACGCTCGTATGAGCATATTTTTTTACTGACAAAATCGAGGAAATATTATTTTGATTCGATGGCGATAGCTGAACCCATCGCCGCGACCACGGTTGCGCGGCTCAAATCCGGGCGCAACGACAACCACAAATACGACGATTATGTACCGGGGCAAAACACGATACAGACCATCAACCGACCGAGAGCGGCGGGGACATTCAACGAGTTTAACATATCGCCCCTGCGTAACAAGCGGGATATATGGCGTATCAACACCGTCCCGTACTCCGGGGCGCACTTCGCGGCGTTCCCGCCGAAGCTGGCGGAAACTTGCATACTGGCGGGTTGCCCAGAAAACGGGATTGTAATTGACCCGTTCTTCGGAAGCGGTACAACGGGTTTTGCGGCGAAAGGATTGAACCGCCGATATATCGGCGTGGAGCTTAACCCAGATTACTGCGTACTCGCCCGCGAACGGATAGGGGGTTAAATGATATGGAAAAGAAACCGACCCCGAAACCGAAGCCCCCCGCGCCCAAGCCCAAGACGAAACCCGAACCTTCGGAAAAGCCAAACAAATTCCGGCAGGAGAGCGATACGGCGAAGCCGTCCGAAAAACTGCGTAGCAAACCATCATCCGCGACTTCGGGTCAACTTGACCCGAAGTTTAAGGCAGAGCAAAAGCCTTTGACGAAAGAAGAGCGGGAAGCAATCAGAAAGACAAAGGCGGCGGCGAAAGAAAACAGGCAGCTTGATAAATCCAAATCCCGCGCAGAAAAAAGCGGCGATAGACTGGACAATGCCCGTGAAAAACTGGCGGCACAGAAGCCCGTCAAGCCGCCAAACGTGTTCAACAGGCTCTCACAGGCGGCAAGCGGCGAGGTTGCGGTACAGGCTCACAGGAAAATCCGCGAGGTCGAACGTGAGAATGTCGGCGTAGAAGCGGCGCACGAAACCGAGATTTTAGGGGAACGCGCCGGACGCGCCGCCGTCCGTCATGTAAAGCGGCGCATACGCACCCGCCCAGCAAGGCGCGTAAAGAAAGCGGAAAGGCAGAACATCAAGGCAAACGCCGAACTCCGCTTCCGCGAAATGGCAAAGGAAACCCCGGAGCTGAAAAATAACGCGCTGAAACGTCACTTGCATAAAAAGCGGATTCAAAAGCAATTCAAGAAACAAGCAAACGAAGCCGCGAAGAAAGCCGCGAAAAAGGCGGGTAAGGAAACTGCTTCATTGGCGGGAAAAGCGGGTAAAGCCATTGTAAACTTCGTCAAGAAGAACCCGAAAGTCATGCTGATACTGGCGATAGGTTTATTGCTTATCGTCATAATCCAATCCTGTACTGCCATGACGTTATCGTTGTTCGGCGGCATGGGCGGCGGCATAATCGGCGGCACTACCTATCTTGCGGAGGACGCGGATATACTCGCGGCGGAAGCGGCATACGCGGACATGGAAGCTGATTTACAGTACAGGCTCGACAACTACGCGACCTTAAACCCCGGTTATGACGAATACCGTTTTGACCTTGACGAGATAGGACACGACCCCTATGTGCTGATTTCCATATTGAGCGCGTTCCAAGAGGGGGCATGGACGTTTGCCGATGTACAGCCTATGCTGTCAACACTCTTTGAGCGTCAATACATCCTGACGGAAACGGTCACGGTGGAAACGCGATACCGCACAGAAACATCAACCTACACCGACCCGGATACGGGCGAGAGCTATACGGAGAGCTACGAAGTAGCCTACGATTACTACATTATCACGGTTACGCTCGAAAATTTCAACCTATCCCACTTACCCGTGTACATTATGAGCGAATTGCAATTAAGCCGTTACGCGCTGTATATGGCAACGCTCGGCAATCGACCCGACATTTTCCCCGTACACCTTTATCCGAGAGCGTCAACGTATTTGACCTATGAAACCTATGACATACCGCAAGCGTATTTGGACGCCGACCCGGTATTTGCCGCTATGATAGCGGAAGCCAACAAGTATTTAGGCTACCCCTACGTTTGGGGCGGCTCGAACCCGTCAACATCGTTTGACTGTTCGGGTTATGTGTCTTGGGTACTCAATCATAGCGGCTGGAGTGTGGGGCGGCTCGGAGCGCAGGGGCTTTACAACATCTGCACCCCTGTGTCGGCGGCAAATGCAAGACCCGGCGACCTTATATTTTTCAAAGGCACATACGCCGCGCCCGACCCTAACGGCGTAACCCATGTAGGAATTTACGTTGGCGACGGCATGATGGTACACGCCGGGAATCCGATAGGCTACGTTTCAATCAACACCGCCTACTGGCAAAATCACTTTTTTGCCTTTGGCAGACCATAAAAGGAGGATTTTTTATCATGGCTATAACCAAGAGAAACAAAGTACAAGCCGAGATTGACAAGGCGCGGGAGCGTCTTATGGAACAGCAAGCCCGGTTAAAGGAACTGGAAAACAAGAGAACCGAGATTGAAAACATGGAGATTGTCGATATTGTGCGCGGCATGAGCATACCTCTTGACGACCTCGCCGCTGTTTTGCAATCCCTAAAAGGCGCGGCAATCCCCGTCCCCCTCACTTCGGGTCAACTTGACCCGAAGTCATCAGCACCCCAAATAATAAAGAACGGTATTGATGAAAGCGATACCGACGAGGAGGATGAAACCGAATGAAAAAGAAACTTTGCATAATCGCGGCGGCTCTGTCCGCGCTGTCCATGATTGCGCTGACCATCGTTAAAATCAGGAACAGGAGGGTATTTTGAAGATGAAAAATCGTTTGATTGCGGCGGCGTTAGCCGCTTTTTTCATGCTCCCGGTTTTCAGTTTTACGGCATATGCCACCGAAATTGAAACAGAGGACATATCGGAGATAGAGATTATCGCAGAAGAACCCGATACGGGCGAACACCCGGACACAGACGCGGAGGTAACGCAGGACGCGCCGCCCGCGGAAGAATCCGGTGCGGCGGAGCTTCCCCCGCTCCCGCCCGGTACGGCTACAGTCATTGATTACAATACCGACCCGGACGGCAGGTTATTCTACACGATTATGACCCCCGATGAACACGTTTTCTATCTTGTCATTGATAAAAACAGAAACGCGGATAACGTGTATTTCCTCAATGCCGTAACCGTTGCCGACCTGCTCCCACTCGCACAAGTGCCCGCGACACCGCCAAACGGCGCAGTAACGACCCCGCCCAATATAAACGGCGGTACGGAGCAACCCGGAGAAACCCCGCCCCCGCCCGAAGATGAACCGCAGCAGGGCGGCGGCATGGGTATGTATATTTTTATCATCGTATTAGCCATAGCCGGCGGCGGCGCGGGATGGTACTTCAAGATTTACCGCCCCAAACAGCAAGGAGCGGCAAGCGGTGACGAATACGACCCGACCTTGAACGATTCCGATAACGACTATTCCGATGAATGGGGCGACGATTCGGATGATGATTCCGGCGAAGCTGTGGACGCGCCCCCGTGGGACGAGGACGGGGAAAGCGCGGACAGCGATGATGAATGATTATGATTGCGGGACTTCGGGTCAACTTGACCCGAAGTTGCCCATAAAAGAACACAGGGAGCTAACCCGTTCTGAACGTGCCGCGATTAAAAAGCTCGTCAAGGATTTATGCGCGAACTACGACCATGAATACGGTTGCCTGCTCCTTGATGATAACTGCTATATGTTTTATGGCGTGGCTTATACGAATACGGGGATGTGCAAGTATTTCCGAAGCTCCGTCTTGCCGACCGACCCCGCGATGGAAGCTATGCTGACGGGTGGCGCGGCGGTGGAAACGCGCCCCTGCGCCGTGTGCGGCGAAGCATTCCCCGCGAACAGGAAACAGGCGTATTGTTCGGACGCTTGCGCGGGTAAGGCGCAAAGGAAGCAACAACGTGAACACATGAGGAAAAAACGGGATGGTTGTTGAAAAATAGCCACTTGTAAACCGCATGAAATCAAGGCTTTCAAACGCCGAAAACGGGCGGTTGGTATGTTTGTATTGCCTACCCCCGTTTTCGGCTTCTATTTTTCAACGTCAAAGGATTGGAGGACTATCCGATGGACGATAAAAACCAAAAAGACATAATACACGGCTACGAGATAAAACGCGCCGTTACCTTTGAGAACAACCGGGGATTTGCTCTTGCCGAAAATCCGAACGCCCCCGACCCTTTTGTTACATGGGCGTTTACCGAGGGTAAAGACGGCAATCGGGATTATGAATGGGGGCATTACAAGACGAGCGTTGAAGCGGCGTCGCGGGACTATGAAAATCGTATCAGCGAGTATTTCAACGATTACGGCGTTTCCGAAAAAGACGCATACAAGTATTATTCGACCCAACGCCCGGTTGATATTGGTACGTTCCCGAAAACCGAAAACGGACCCGTTCGCTTTGAAAACTTCGACAAGCGCGAAGATGTGGAGCAGGGACAATTTAAGGCGTGGGGCTACCTTGTCTATGACGCGCCATTGACGGCGAAGCAGATTTATGATTATGAACTGCGCCCCGCCCCCGGCAACTTCGATTATGTTATTGATAAGAATAAACAGTTGGCGGTCATGCGTGAACAGGCGCAGATTGTGGGGCATTGGGAGGATATGAAAGGCTTGCCCGATGATAAGCGTTTCACTTGGCGCAGACCGAGCATACAAGCATTTGATTTGCGTGACCCGGTTGTAAGCCCGGAGCAGATGGAACAACGGTATCGCCGCGCCAAACACGAACTGACCCAAGCCGAACGGCAGACCGCTCCCAAGCCGATAATGGAGCAATTAGCCGAAGCCGCCAAGCAAGTACAGCGCGGCGGCGATCCGGCAACGGACAAAAAACCAAAACGTGTAGAAAGGTAGGATTTACCCATGAATGAAAAAGAAAACCCGAATAAAAACGCGGAGCTGTCTATGGAGCAGAACGCGAACAACATTGACGGCATTATCAATAATTTGCCGCCCGCGCCCGTCCCCGACCCGGAGGACAAACCGCTTGACCGCGTGAAGCCGCCAACAGAAAAGAAACGGAACAGGGAGCGCGAACGGTGAGAAAACCCAAACGTGCCCGCGATATTCGCGTTGACCTGCGTATATCGCAAGAGGAATACGACCTGATACAGGAGCGCATGAGCGAAGCGGGGACTGCCAACATGAGCGCGTTTATTCGTAAACAGGCATTGAACGGGTACGTCCTTCATGTTGACCTGTCCCCCGTCAAAGAGCTTGTGTCCCTGCAACGGCGTTGTTCCAACAATTTGAACCAGATTGCGGTAAACGCAAACACATACGGCGGCATATATCAACAGGAGTTAGCGGCTTTACAGCGCGACTATGCCGCGCTGTGGAATCCTCTATCGGATTTGATAAAGCGGCTTGCGGAGATTGTGAAGATGTGAAGCGCGGGGAGTGTCGGAATTGTGCCGATTGCTCCCCTCGCTTTTGCGCTCTGCGACTTCGGGTCAACTTGACCCGAAGTGCCGGGGTCAAGATTCGCAAGCTCCGTTTTTTGGCGTTTCCGATTTGTACCCGGATTTTACGCCTGATATAATATATACATAAGGATTAAGCTATATTTTATCAGTATAAAGGGGGTTTTCCATATGCGTATAGTCTTGAAAATACTCGCCGCGCCGTTCGTTGTAGTGCTGACAATATCGTGGGCGTTCTTGGTTTTCCTGTTTTGTTGGGCTGAAACGATTTTACAATTTATTTCCGGGATTGCTGGGCTTGCCGCACTCGCGCTGTTCATCATGGGGCAGACAACGGGCGGGATTGTGTTCGCCGTCCTCGCGTTCCTCATTTCCCCGGTGGGGCTTCCGCTTGTCGCAAAGTGGCTGATTGACAAGCTCGATGATTTGAACGACGCCTTGAAAGGTTTTATCACAACATAACTTCGGGTCAAGCTGACCCGAATCGCAGATAGAAATATCCGTCCGTGATTGTGCGACGGATATTTTTATTTGCGCTTAAAATTTGCAAAATAATATATTGACATCCATCTATGTATTGCGTATAATACGTATAGACGCTAATCTATGTGAGGTGAAAGGATGGACGAAAAATACAAAGAGTATGCCCAATTTTTCAAGGTACTATCTGACCCAAACAGGCTTATGATAATAGATATGCTATCATGCGGGGAGCTTTGCGCTTGTGTAATATTGGAGAAGTTCAATATAACACAACCCACGCTTTCCCATCACATGAAAAGCCTGTGCGATAGCGGTTTGATTGTCGGACGCAAAGAGGGCAAGTGGATGTATTATTCACTTAGCGAAAAAACGGTGCAGACTTGCAGGAGCGTATTAACCGAATTGACTTCATACAAAGAAAGCTGTATTTGCTTTCAAAAAAACATTGAGGAGGATTGTTGTAAATGAGCGAAAATAATACCTGTTGTAGCGCGGAAGATAACTGCTGTGGTGAGCAGTCCGTTACCGAAATCGTAAAAGAGTATTACGGAAAAACGCTACAAAGTAATGAGGATTTATTGTCAGGCGCGTGTTGCGCTCTTGACAGACCACCTGCGGAAATCCGAAATGTCTTGCCTTTGATTGCCGATGAAATACTGACAAAGTTTTATGGTTGCGGTTCGCCGTTGCCGCCTTTGTTAGAGGGTATGACCGTTCTTGACTTGGGTTGCGGAACAGGCAGGGACGTATATATCGCGTCAAAACTTGTGGGCGAAACAGGGCGTTCTATTGGCGTTGATATGACTGACGAGCAAATTGCAGTCGCAAAAAAATATCAAGAGGAACAGCGCGAGCGTTTTGGTTTCAAGTCCTCGAATGTAACACTCTTGCAAGGGTATATTGAGGATTTGAAATCGCTTGGAATAGAGGACAACAGCGTTGACGTTGTTATCTCAAATTGCGTGATAAATCTTTCCCCCGCCAAAGAGCAAGTATTCAAGGAAATATACCGTGTTCTAAAACCTGGTGGCGAATTATACTTTGCTGATGTTTTCTCGGATAGGCGTATTCCCGAAGCACTCGCAAATGACCCTGTTTTGCGCGGTGAGTGTTTAGGCGGTACATTGTATACAGAAGATTTCCGTAGGATTATGGCAAAATGCGGGTGGGCTGATTTCCGTTATACAACTACCACCGTTCTTAGTACAGACAACGAGGAAATCATCAACAAGTTAGGGTTTGCGACATTTACATCAAGGACGGTACGCGCTTTTAAGTTGAATGACTTAGAAGATATTTGCGAGGACTACGGACAAGTCGCGTATTATGACGGTAGCATTTCGGGTTATCCACATTACTTCGACCTTGACGACCATCACCGTTTCATCACGGGTAAGCCCATGCTTGTCTGCGGAAATACGGCTTCAATGCTTTCCAATACGCGGTATGGCAAAGCGTTCAAGGTAATCGGCGACCGCGCTGTGCATTATGGCATATTCGGCGGATGCGGGACAGAGAGCGAAATCGAAACAACAGTTGGTGGAGGGTGTTGTTAGTGCGCTGTGAAAATGTCAAAGAATGTGCTTGTCCAAAGGTGACTTGTGAAAATAACGGAAAATGCTGTGCCTGTGTTATCAAGCATAAAGAAACAGATAGTTTGCCATTTTGCTTGTTTTTGGATAATAACGGAGATAAAAGCGTAGCGAATTATTACCGAAAACTAAAAGAACGGTTTGAAAGCATTTAACAGCAACTTCGGGTCAAGTTGACCCGAAGATAATACAGAGCGGCGGCGGTTTTTAACCGCCGTTTTTCTATGTGCCTAAACGATGAAAGGAGTGCCGCGCATGGCTACCACATATATAAAACCGTATAAAGTTTCAAAAGGCTCGACAGCCGTACAGACAATGCAATACCGTTTCGATTACGGGCTTGACCCGAAAAAATGCGCGGCGGTATCATCCTATTTGTGCGAACCCGAAACGGCTCACGCCGAGTTTATGCTTGCAAAGAACCAGTACGAAGTGATAACCGGGCGCAACGCAGAAAAAGGGCATTTATTTTTTCAGATCCGTCAAGCGTTCCCACCAAATGAAATATCCGTTGAGGAAGCACAAAAAATCGGCTATGAAATGGCTATGCGGTGGACGAAAGGCAAGCACCAGTTTTTCGTCTGCACCCACAACGACAAGGGGCATTTACATAACCACATTTATTATAACGCGACCGCCGATGACAGCACCCGTAAGTTTCACAACTTCATCGGCTCGTCATTCCATGTGCGGCGGCTCTCCGACCGTATCTGCATTGAAAACCATTTATCCGTTATCGTCAATCCCAAACAGCACAGCAAAAGCCATTTTAAGCATTATGGTCAATGGCTCGGCGGCAAGGAAAAGCCGCCGACTTTTCAAGAGCGGTTAAAGGCGGCGATTGATTCTGTTCTGCAAGGACAACCGCAGGATTTTGACGCTTTTCTTTTTGAATTGGCGGCGTTAGGTTTTGAATATAAATGGGGGCGTGGCGATGTGTTGTCATTCCGCGCCCCCGACTTCGGGCAAGAACGGTTTACTCGCCTGCGCTCGTCCACACTTGGGGACGGCTACGATATAGATGACATACGCGCTATCATTGAGGGACGCGCCCCTCTGCCCGAAGGACGGACAGCTCCCGCCGCTCCCA
>Ga0082212_10009187_pt1 | contig 12772 bp, 9 predicted proteins | sample TergutNt197P3_FD_71548 | JGI IMG/M metagenome (GOLD analysis project Ga0082212, IMG submission 71548) | Neocapritermes taracua P3 segment gut microbial communities from Petit-Saut dam, French Guiana - Nt197 P3 | ecosystem: Host-associated > Arthropoda: Insects > Digestive system > Gut ... | reverse complement strand
GCGAGAGGATACCTGAGAGGCGAAATTGTTCATCGAGATTTCCATTTGCTCATCGATCATGACTTCCGGTATGTCCGCTTCGACCGTCTCTATGAGTTTATCCATCAGCGCGTTTTCAAACGCAATATCCGCATCCGTTTGCCTTGACTTAAGAAGTTTCTCCTTGATATCGGCTCTGTACTCGTCGAGAGTGTCAAACTCGGACACGTCTTTCGCGAACTCATCATCAAGGTCGGGGAGTATTTTCTCCTTTACCTCGTTGAGCTTGACCTTGAAAACGACAGGTTTCCCCGCCAGGTCTTCGGCGTAATTATCCGGGAACACGAGGTCGATGTCGCGTTCTTCGCCGGCTGTCATGCCAATGATCTTCTCCTCGAAACCGGGTATGAACGAGTTTGATCCGAGCTCCAGGTCGTAACCGGCGCTTTTTCCGCCTTCAAACGTTTCATCGTCCATAAAGCCTTCGTAGTCAATAACGGCGACGTCGCCGTCTTTGGCGGGCCTGTCGACTTTCTCGATGCTTGCATTGCGAAACCTTATCCCTTCAACATCGGAGTCGATCTCATCGTCGCGGACTTCGACAGGCAGTTTCACCGCCGACAAGCCCTTATACTCTCCGACCGTCACTTCCGGGTACACAGCGACGGTTATTGTAATATCGACGCCTTTGTTGCCGTCTTTGAAATCGAGGTCCGTCGCTTGCGGGAACCCGACGATATGCAATTCCGATTCAGAGGTGACGAGTTTTATGGCGTCCGGAACCAATATATCCAGAGCGTCGCTGTGAAAGACGGAATCGCCGTACATGTTTTCAATGATTTTCCTGGGCGCTTTCCCCTTCCGGAACCCCGGTACTGAAATTTTGCCCCTGTTTTTGATGAACGCCTTCCCCAGCGCGGATTCAAACTCCTCCGCGCCTATTTCCACGACGATTTCCGCTTTGCTCTTATCTTTTATCTCACTGCTCTTAATGTTCAACGTGATTTCCTCCCCTGGCGTGCTGCGTGCCGCGCCGGTTTATGTATAGTGTTTCCCGCGCGCGCGAGCGGTATTGTATCAGAAATGACCGGCAAATGCAAATAATATTCCGGTCCGCCCTGTAACTGCTCCGGTATGCCCTGTTACTGCCCGTCACCACATATAGTACAGGGCGTCGCGCAGCATCCCCAGGAATGCGCCGCTGACTTCATCTTTTCCGTATCTCTGATAATACCTGTCGACGTCATTATACATCTTTTCCGCGCGCGAACTGTTTGAAGAAGTCGGGCGTCCATTCACCTCCACAGCCATTTCCTCGTCAAAATACGGCGCGTCGAGCCGCCCGTTTTTGTCGAAAGCGTATGACAACGTCAGTTTACCGAGATCGATCGAATCCCTTTGGCCTGTATAGCCCGAGTAAATATCGAAATCCGCTTCGAGCCTGACTATCTGCCGGTTCCCGTCCTTACTCAGGATTATCTTTACCGAGTAATCAATATCTTCTTCGATCGTACCGTCGATTTTGATCGTACCCAACACCGCGTCGCCGGAGCGGTCCATATTCTCGCATTTTGCTTTCAATGAAAAGATTTCTTCATCGTAGTATGTGTCTGTAACGGTGAACCTGGGCGAACCGTTCCAGCCGTCTCTGGTTTTTTCAAAATCCCCTGTGAATACGATCTTAATATCATCAATAGTTGCTTTGAGCTCAATATGGGCGTCGCTGCCTTTTTGCAGGTTCTGATATGACAGCGCGAAATCGGCGTCCATGACCTTGTCGATCTGGCGAGCGACGATTTTGCCGCCGCTGACCCAAACAGTCATCTGGAACAAACGCTTGTTAGTTTTTAAGTCATCGACCGCATCTTCAATGTCGTCAAACATTCTCTCTACATCGCGCGCGCGCCCTCCGCCCGCGACTACTATTTCGGTGATGAAATCGACAAGGTTGCTGTTCATTCGCACTTCGCGGAACGCCGAAGCAATGAACATAAGCGTCGCCTGCTCCCTGAACTCCATCGTGTAAACGTCGCATTTGATCTGAGAGTTCCCGAACGCCAGCGGGACTCCCTTTTCGACAACAGCGATATCCCTTGTCAGCGAAAAGTACATTTTGCCTATTTCTTTGAATGTGGCTTGCATCCTTTTCATATCAAGTTTGTCGACGTCAAGTTCAAAATCATTCCCGCCGGTCAAAAAACGCAGGTAATACTCTGTGATTTCAGGGAACGCGACGGATATCCCTTCATTATCAAGAGCGCAGAAGATTTCGGTGACCAGATCGCCGTCTACAGAAAGCGCCAGCCGTGCCGCGGCTTCGCTGCTGGCATAGGCAATACTTCCGTCGATCTCTACGTCCGGTATGTCCATTTCCCTTGCGAGCTGGTTGCCCGGTTGATAATCGGCAGTAAAATCCAGTCTGCCGCCGGCAGAGATCCCGGAAAAAAGTCCGGTAAGAGCTTTCATCTCCGCTTTCTCGTATGAGTTGCCGGCCAGAGCGGGTATAAGCAGTATCACTGCCAGAACTACGACAACTACTGCGGCGGGCAGTATTATAAAGAGTTTAGGTATCTTCTTCTTTTGCGCCGGCGGTTGCTTATAGTCGGTATACGCCGGTTGGGTATATGCCTGCTGGTGATGTGCGGGGGCGGCATATTGCTGCTGCATGCCGGGTTCGGCATACGCGGGCTGTACCGGCGGCGGCTCGGCATACGCGGGCTGTACCGGCGGCGGTTCGGTGTACGCGGGCTGTACCGGCGGCTGTTCAGTATACGCAGGCTGTACCGGCGGCGGTTCAGTGTACACAGGCTGTACCGGCGGCGGATCAGTATTTTGCGGCGCGGCGTCGGGTTGAAGAACGGCGCCGCACTTATTGCAGAATCGCGCGTCGTCCGGCAATTGGTTGCCACAGCTAAAACAAAACATTTGAGTCCCTCCATAAAATGTTTTTTAGAATTCTATCATACATGTTGATTTCAGTCAAACTATGTGTTCCTGTAAATATACTCTGTGATCTCTCCGCAGATAGCGTAAATGCCGTTTGTGTCCGTGCTTCCGCTTGCACCCGAAGTCAGCACGACGACGCCGTCGCCGGAAACCGGGTCGTAGGAAATCAGGTTGAACGCGCCGTAGTTACTGCCTGTGTGGTAAAACAACTCTTCCCTGCCGTAAAGGTTTGCCTTTCGCCGCAGAGTCAGGCACTGGTCGAACCCTCCGGTACGTCCCTGGGAACTCTCCATCATACCGACCGATTCGGAGGATAGTATCCGGACTCCCCCGTATTGGCCATCCCCCGCAAGCGCAGCTATCAACTTTGCCAAATCAGCCGCGCTTATCGTGAGGCCTCCCGGAAAATCCTCGCCGCGTTCGCCCGGATACGAGTTGCCGAGCGTGCTTCTCTGAGTATCGGCGGAGCGCCCGACGCCGCCGCCGTTCGTGTACAGCGTCGCTATATTGCCCGTGTCGGAAATGCTCCCGCCGCCGAACGCCGCGTCTATGCCCAGCGGGGAAAATAAATACCGCTCAGCTATGCTGTTGACAGTCTCGTCGAGGGCTATCTCGACCGTGAGCCCAAGCGCCGCGAAAGCATAGTTGTTATAGTCCCACGCACTGATGTCACCTGGCGTGCTCCTCACGAAACATGAACCATCCTGAAACCGGCTGCGGACAAGCTGGCCTCCCGCGGAAAAACCATACTCGTATACGATCATCGACGACGTATGCGACATTATCTGCCGTATAGTAATAGGGATATCCGCATTGTTCGGGTTGCGGATATTAAACCCCCAGTAATCCCCGATATCGGCGTCGATATCGATCTGCCCAAGCTCGCGCAAACGCATGATCGCCATTGTCAGGACCACTTTCGATACAGAAGCCACCCGTATCTTGGTATCGTCGGTCATCTGGCGCGAACCTCTGACGGCGTCGCCATACACGTATGTATCCGATACCTCGCCATTTCTGATGACCGCGACCTGGACGCCTACCGCCCCGTATTTCGCCGCGATCGAGTCGATGGAGAGCTGAATATCATCGTGTCGCAGCGCGGTGTTATCCTGCGGGTTTTCCGCGGCTTCCGCGTCTTCCGTGTCTTTCGCATCGTCCGGGCTTTCCGCGTCTTCCGCGCTTGTATCTACCTGCTCAGTATCTCCCGCTCCCGGCTTGTCGCTTTCCTCGTCCGGCCGGCCGGGCATCGGCGGAGCTTCTTCTCCGCTGCCCGCCCCTTGCCCGGATTTTATGTTATTATCTTTCTCAGGCAAATCAACCGTATCGGCCTTCGTTGGCCCGGCGTCCGGATCAGCGGCTCCGGGCGCGCCGCCCGTGACATTTTCGGGGCTTTGCGGCGCAGTAGTATCTGTAACCTGCGTCCTTACATCGGTCGCCGCGCCGTTATCAGCTTTTCCGGAGAGGTTCCTGACAATGAGCGTAGTGATCAGCACCAATAGCAAAACAGCTATGGCGACCATCACCACGGCGGTAATTATATTCAGTATTTTCCTTGCGCGTTTGTCCATTCAGATGGTCTCCGTAATCTATTTGACCGGTGTTCCTAGTCCTCCATAAAGCTATAGTCCCATGTAATGCTGTCGCTTCCGAAAGTTCCGGCCCCTCCGTCGTTCAGGGTAAATACTCCCGGTATGGAAGAAGAGCTGATCGTGATTTGATTTGAGCTGCCCCCGAAACTGAGATCGATGGAAGAAAAACCCCCGCCGCGCTGTTTCATCATCCAGGCGCCGCTGCTTTGCCTGTAGAAAATCGCCGTATCCCCGTTGGGCCAGCGAACGTGGATAGCGATCAGCGAGTAATAGTTTAGAGCTTCGCGCAAATCATACGTCTGATAAGCCGCATTGATACTCCAATTCGTATAGAATGGGTTTGTCTCAGCCTCCCATGTCAATGTTTCCGAGCCGAAGTTCCCCGTCCCGTCGGGGTACAGATTGTATTTTGTCGAAGTTGTCGGGAACCCGATGGTTATCGCGCCGTTTTCAACATCGAACCAGGCGTCGACTATCCTGTATGAGCCGTCCCTGCTCTGCATAGTCCATACGAGGCTGTCGCGGTCCCTTTCGAACACAGTCGCCGAGGTTGCCGACCAGCGCGCATAAATGCGCACCCACTGGATCGTATCAAAAATGATGGCCTCAAGCGACTTTGGCGCGAGCAAACTATAATACCAGTGGTCCAGCGCAATGACGTAATAATCGGCTTCGCCAAGTTGAAAAACAGACAACTCTCCGGTGTCTTTACGCACTAGTATTTTGTGCGTCGTGTAATCTGTATACATGTAAACGGTGAAATACTCGTCGCCGTATATAGTTTCTTCACCTACCCATGGGTCGATATACATCTTTACAGGGAATTGATGGCCAGCAAGCCAGTCTACTACTATCCTTCTGGCTTCATCACCGGTCATTGACGGCGGAGCCGGCGGGACGTCGGGTCTTTCATCCGTCGGGTTGCCTGCGCTTGTCCCGGGCGTCGGTTTGCCTGCTTCGGCGCCCGGCTCCGAGCTCTGCGAATCCCCCGGGCTGTCGGCTTCACCGCCGCTCCCGGAACCTTGCTGCCCGGATTCGGCGTCGCCGTCATTATCAATATCGTTCGCGGCGGCCGGTGCGTCCGCATTGCCGCGCGGCGCGCCATCGTCCCTGCCATCGTCCCTGCCGCCCCTGTCGTCGTCCCTGCTTTCCCTCTCTGAATCCCTGCTTTCGCTCGCATAGCCTGAAGGCTTGTTATCACGGTTTCCGGAGAATAAGTAAATATAACCGAAAACCAACGCGGCGACCACTACTACAGCTATTACCGGGATAAGCACAGCCGCAAGCGGGATTTTCTTTTTAGCGGGCGGCTGCGGCTGCGGTTGCGGCGCTCCGGGGGTTTGCGCCGCCCAATACGGCGGCGGCTCGGGCGGGGGCTGCGTATATGCAACGGGCGGCCGGACCGGCGGTATCGTTGCCGGGGGTATCGTCGGCGCAGGTGGCGCTACCGGCGCCAGAGGCGGTGGGGCATATACCGGGACCGCTGTCTCCGGCGTTGCTGGTATCGTCGGCGCCGGAGGTGGGCCGGGCCGGGCGTCCACTACGTTCTGGCGCGCCCCGCACGACATGCAGAACGATCCCCCGCCGATCATTTCTTTACCGCAGCTCATGCAGTATTCGACAGGCGCCGCGCCGGGCGCGTTCCCGCTGCCACTGTCATATTGTCCGTTCATTCCAGATGCTCCTTCTCATAATCATTGAAATCTTGCTACGAATAAGAGTCGCAGGCCGGTAAGTTACATCAATACCTGAAGTCCCGTACAAGCAGCGTGAAGTCTGTATTGCCGCTGCTCCTGTAACATTCATCGTCGTTGTTGATATAAAAAACGCTTGCAGGCGTACTATAAATGCCGGTTGCTTCATCCGCACCGGGTACTCTTTCGCGCCTCCCTCCGTTATCCGTGCAGTACAGCTCCCCCCCTCTATTATTGACATAGCCAACCAGGAAGAAAAGCAAGCCGCTGTTATATGACATTGCCATATGATCCCTATTAAGGGAGACGTCGTCAGATATTTTCTCCGGATCCCTGTTATCCCTGACACACCACAACTCATTCCTTTCGTTGACGTAATATACATACCGCGCATCGTTTGTCGCGGTAAACGTCTGGACGTCTTCGCTGACTACTCTGCTGCCGGCGCTGTCCCGCGCGGGGTCTGTGGCTATGAGCCGCATACTGTCGTCTCTGTAAAGCAGAGTCCTGCCGTCGTTTGATATAAACGCGTTTGAAGTGAAATATGAGCTTTCCGGGATGAGTGTCATTTCCTGCCTTCCGTTAATGTAAGCGAGCCCGTTTTCTGTGTGCGCTACGACGTCGCTGAAACTCCCTACTCCTAAGCACGTAATATTCCCTATTATACTACCCCTGAATAACCTTTGCGTCCACCTCGGCATTATAAAATCATAGATCCGTGCTCCTGAAACTTTCTGCCCTTCATTTCCGTTCCGGCTGATGAACGCATTACCCTCATTCATATATATTAGTTCCGAGTAATCCCTGTTAAGAATCAGGCCTTCCGATACATAATGATTCGATATCAGCGCAATGTCGCTGCGCGCGCTCTTCACATTCAGCGATACGCTATAGTAATCATCCTCGATAATTTTCGCGTAGTAAACATATCTGGCGCCGTCGGAAATTGCCAGTGCAGTCGCGTTATTCCCAAGTTTTTCCGCCGCGCCTCCGTCTGTTTTTACATACCCGGAAAACTCTTGATTCCACTCGTCATAGTCGGTGATATATCCAATGCTCTTTCCATTTGGCGAAACGCATACCCCTGGCATAATGCTGCTGCCGTTATAAAATGCGTCTCTGGCGACCGTTGTCGATGTCTTTGATGTCGTATCATACAGTATCAGAGTCGCAGTTTGATCCCAATCATCATAGTCGGTAATGTATGCCACCCCGTCGCCTGAATCCGAAAGCATAAAGGCCACCGCATAATCAGCCACTTTGTAGCAGTCTGTCGTCGTCACAAACCACAGCTCGCCGCCGTCGTATCGGTTATAGTTCATCAGCACGGCGGCTTTGCTGCCATCCATGCTTGTTTGGCCTGTATACATATCGCCCGTTATACTGAATACGGGATTATTATTTGCGACTACCTTAACGTCGTTATAAGTCGAGTAAAAGATGATGCTGTCCCTCGCCAATGTGAAATTCGGGCTTGTTCCTCCCCTGCCCCCGGATGCCCCGTAAAAGCCGTCCTCGTCATAGTCGTCCCTTGAGGAGGAGCGTGTTGACGTCCCCCCCGAATCCTGACGTGACGAGTTGCTGCCTGGACCCGAATCCTGGCGTGACGAACCGCTGCCGGAATCCGAAGCAGTCCTCGTGTTACCTGAGAATGACGGCGTACCGGATCCGCGGGTGATATTAACGATCAGCAATATCACTAATGTAAGCACTATGACCGCCGATGCGGCGATTATTGCCGTTTTCACAGGCTTAGATAATCCGCCTGCACCGGCGCCGTCTGCGAGTACAGCATTGGGGGCAGCCTTATATGCTTTCGCCGGCTCAACGGCCGGGGCGTTTTGGATCGGGCCGGGATTCATGGAAGGCGGGCTTGGCGCGCGCGTAAAAACATCGTCAGGTATGCTTGCCGCCACCGTTACATCGCTTAAGGACACGCTGCCGCCGCACTTGTTGCAGAACCGCGCGTCGTCAGGCAGTTGATTGCCGCATTTAGTACAGAACATTGCGCCCCCCCAATAATCGGTTGTGACCCGAAGCGCGGCTGAATGTCAACTCAAAGTGCGCGTACGAGTAATAGACTTTTTGCCGCTACATTATCTTCTGCGGTGTAAAATCCACATAGTCCGCCGATATCATGCTGTACGTTATCCCGCCGACCTCGCCTGTGACTGCGAAGCGCTGGCCGTGCCCGTGTATATGTCCGTACCAGCAGTTTTTCACACCGAACTCATTCATAACAGCTATGACGTCAGTGCAAATGATATCGTAAAAGCGCGGCGGGTAATGGAAAAAGCAAAGCTTGACGGCGGTATCGCCGGCGGCTTCCAGCGAGGCCCTCAGCCTTAATGTCTCGCGCGCCATGATCTTCGCGCTGTGTTCCGCGTCCGTTTCAGTGTCGGCGAACCAGCCCCGCGTACCGCAAATCGCCGCATCCTCATAGAAGAAGCAGTTGTTGTTGAGGATCTCTATACTGCCTATATCGTTTTTTTGGAAGAACGCCGTCATTTTTGATACAGTGTTCCACCAGTAGTCATGATTGCCTTTGAGTATGATTTTTTTCCCCGGCAGTTCGCTTATAAACTTAAAGTCGTCGACGCTCTCTTCAAAGGACATGCCCCATGAAGTATCGCCGCACAGTACGCAGACGTCATCCGGTCCGAGCATAGAGAAGCCGGCTTTTATTTTCTCAACATAATTCTCCCAGCCCCCACCGAACACATCCATAGGCTTATCAGAACCGAGCGACAAATGCAAATCGCCTATTGCATACAGAGACAGTTTCATCGCCTCCTATAACAAGAAACGTCTTACCGCGGATTCCATTTCATCCGGCCTGACCGAGTCGGAAAAACGCTGCTGCTTTTCCCTGAGCCCGGACAGCGGCGCGGGAACGGCGTAGCCGGATATATCCGACAAATAGTCGACGAGGTCAGCGCCGCTTCCGCCCGGAAGCGCGCGGCCAAGCGCCTCGAGGACGCTTTCGCCGAATTTGAACGGGCTTGCCGTTGAAACGACTACGCACGGCGTTTGGTCGCCGGTCGCGGCCCTGTAGTCCTCCATTACTTTATACCCTACCGCCGTATGAGTATCTATAAGATAGCCATAATCGTTGAATAACCGGGCTATCGTCGCCAGCGTACCTTCTTCATCGCACACGCCGCTTGCGAATATGCGGTTTATTTCTTCTCCGACGCCTCGCGATATTTCGTACCGCCCGGTCTTCGACAGCGAGGACATGTACCCGGATACGACTCCCCCGTCTTTGCCGGACACTTCAAACAGGAGCCTTTCAAGGTTGCTTGAGACAAGAATATCCATCGACGGCGATACGGTCGTATAGAACGCCCTGTTCTTGTCGTAGACGCCCGTGTCGATAAACTGCGTCAGGACGTCATTGCGGTTTGACGCGCAAATTAGTTTTTTTACCGGCAGTCCGATCCTTTCCGCGTAGTATGCCGCAAGGATATTGCCGAAGTTGCCCGTCGGGACGCAAAAGTTGATTTTATCTCCAAGCTCTATATCCCCTGATGTAAGAAGGTCGCAGTACGCTGAGATATAATAAGCGATCTGCGGGGCAAGCCTGCCCCAATTGATCGAGTTAGCCGATGAAAGGAAACAGCCGTTCGCGTCCAGTTCCGCGCGCAGTTTTTCGTCCGAAAATATCGCTTTTACGCCCGTCTGCGTATCGTCAAAATTACCTTCTACCGCTACTACATTGACGTTGCCGCCGGATTGCGACGTCATTTGCAGCTTTTGGACGTCCGAAACTCCGTCGCGCGGGTAAAAAACCATTATCTTAGTCCCCGGCACGTCTCGGAATCCTTCAAGGGCCGCTTTTCCGGTATCCCCGGAGGTCGCCACAAGAATACAAACCTCACGGTTTTCATCAGTCTTGCGGAGCGAAGCGGTCAGCAGACGCGGGAGCATTTGGAGCGCCATGTCCTTGAACGCGCAGGTAGGGCCGTGCCACAGTTCCAGAAAAGCGGTGTTCCTGTCGAGCTTATGTAACGGAGCGATTGCAGGGTGGTCGAAGCCCGGCCCGCAGTATGCTTCGCTTGAGAACCCGTGCAGTTCATCCTCTGTGAAATCATCCAAGAATAAGCCGAGTATATATGCGGCCCTGTCATTATACTGTTTTGACTTCAGTCTTGCTATAGTATCAAGCGTCAGTGCCGGGAACGACTCGGGAACAAGCAATCCGCCGTCCTCCGACAGCCCCTGAGCTATTGTCTGAGCGGGCGTTAGTCTCCTGTCTCCGCCCCTCGTGCTTTGATAGAGCATTAATATATCCTTTCAAATCTTGTCTTTTACTATTCCGAGCGCAAGGCACTGAGTATTTACCCTTGCCTTTCCGGGTCCATTGAAGAATCTCACTTTACGTTTGGCACTTTTCAAATATCATTTAAACGCCAAACGCATTCTCTATATGTATGATCTCCGGCTCTGCAAGCTCATCCGCCGCGTATATCTCAATAACGTCGAAACGCGGCTGTAACTGATTTTTGTGCGACGCAAGCCATAACTGAGCAGTAGCGATTATCTTTCTTTGCTTCGCGTACCCCACATACTCGCGCGCCTGCGCAAAGTGTGCGTTTTTACGCAGTTTGACCTCAACGAATACCAGAAACTCATTGTTTTTAACTATTATGTCTATCTCGCCAAAGCGGGAGCGCCAGCCTGTCGCGACTGTTGAATAGTTCATTTTATTGAGGTACTCAAGGGCGAGCGCCTCGCCCCACTTGCCACGCTCTCTTGCGTCCATGCCGCCCTCAACTCTCAATACTCAACTGAGAACCTCCAAAAACCTTGAGTTTTTGTCATCCTGAGCTTGCGAAGGATCTCAATGCATTGCAGTACAGGCGCTTGGAGATTCTTCGCCGCCCTTTACATAAAAGGGCGTGATCAGTAATGACACTTCGTGTAGTTAATAGAGGTGCTCAACTCTCAACTCTCAGTTTGAATGTGACTCTGTGGATATCCGACGGTCCGAACTCGCGCAGCCTATCGTAATGCATTCTTGTGCCATAGCCTTTGTGTTTATCAAACCCATACTCCGGGTACCGCGAGGCAAGCTCAGTCATGAGCCTGTCCCTGCTCACCTTGGCAAGGATCGACGCCGCCGCTATCGAAGCTGATTTGCCGTCCCCGCCGACCACGCATCTGCACGGCAGCCCCAGTCCCGGGTCGCGGTTACCGTCGATAAGCGCTGTATCCGGTGTAACAGCAAGCATTTCAACTGCCCTTTTCATGGCGAGGAACGTCGCGTTGAGGATGTTCAGCTTGTCTATCTCCGAATGGTCCGCCGATGCGATTCCGTACGCAACCGCTTGCGCGGTAATAATCCCGTATAGCCTTTCACGTGTTTTATTGCTCAGTTTTTTTGAGTCATTCAGCCCTTCTATGCAGATGCCTGCCGGCAGAATGACAGCCGCCGCGAACACCGGTCCCGCAAGCGGCCCCCTCCCTGCTTCATCGACGCCGCAGATCGCCTTATACCCTTGTTCCGCAAGCCCCCGCTCGATCTCCCATAAATCCATATAGTCTCTATCCTTTTATGCATTAAACAGAAGTCCTCAACTCTCAACTCTTTCCAGCGTTATCCTGCCGAGCTTCCCACCGCGAAACTCATCAAGCAACACAGCGGCCATCCTCCCTAAATCATACTCGCCGCCTGACAAAAGAAAACCGCGATTTTTCGCGGCCTGCGTGAGTAAGTCAAAGCCGCTTACACCCTCGTCTATATCGACTTTATACCTCCGGATGATGCTCGCCGGATAGAGATTTTTCATCCTTGACATAAGGCAGGCGCCGAGCGTCTCCGTATCCATGACCTCGTCCCTGATAGCTCCGGTAAACGCAAGGTTTTCAGCGACCGCCTGATCGTCAAATTTCGGCCAAAGCACGCCCGGAGTGTCCAGCAGCTCAAGCCCTTTGTCAACGCTGATCCACTGCTTGCCGCGCGTGACGCCGGGTTTGTCGGACGTCGCCGCCGCTTTCCGCCCGGCGGCCTTATTTATAAACGAAGATTTTCCGACGTTCGGTATTCCGACGACCATAACGCGCAACTGCCGGCCGGTTTGCCCGCGAGACGCGTAATGAGTCAGCTTATCCGCAAGTAGTGTTCGCACCGCTTCAGGAAACTTACCGACCCCTTTTCCGCTTTTACAGTCTGTCTCAACAACTGACATACCTTCAGTTTTGAACCGTTCGATCCACCGCTTTGATGATTCCGGATCGGCCTGATCAGCCCTGTTAAGGACGATGAGGCGCAGCTTTCCGCCTGTCATCCCGTCAAGATCCGGATTGCGGCTGGAGACCGGTATCCGAGCGTCAATGATCTCGCAAACCGCGTCTACCAGTTTTAAATTCTCAGCGATCATCCTGCGGGTTTTTGCCATATGCCCCGGATACCACTGGATATTCATTGCGTCGCCCACGTAAACTCCCGCCTCTAACTCCGTAACCCCCGTCTTATAACCTCTAACTCCGTAACCCCCCCCCCTCACACCTAATTCCGTAACCCCCTCCCCTAACTCCTAACTCCCAACTCCTAAACCC
>Ga0082212_10009186_pt1 | contig 12772 bp, 13 predicted proteins | sample TergutNt197P3_FD_71548 | JGI IMG/M metagenome (GOLD analysis project Ga0082212, IMG submission 71548) | Neocapritermes taracua P3 segment gut microbial communities from Petit-Saut dam, French Guiana - Nt197 P3 | ecosystem: Host-associated > Arthropoda: Insects > Digestive system > Gut ... | reverse complement strand
ATACGGTCGATAAAAACATCAGCGAAATCGTCGCCGGGTTCGGCGTCAATCTGACGGGGCGGTTTTCTGTTCGGACAAGAACGACTTATAATATAACGGACGGGCGCATACAAAGACAAAATGCGGGATTGTTCTATGATCATCCGTGTTACACGCTTGCGTTCGAATATAACAAAGACGGCGCCATACGCACCAATTTGGCCGCGAATGAAAACTATGTCGGGCATACGACGTTCAAACTTACTTTCAGTTTGAAACTGACAGAAGATAAATAGAGGGATAAAATGAAAAAAATTATTTGTTGTTTGTTAATTGTTAATTGTTATTTGTTAATTGCGCCGTCGGCGCAAGGTGCATCGGTTGTTGCAACGGTCAACGGTAATCCGATTACGGACGTCGACATTACGTCGCGGACGAAATTAATGGCGTTGCAGGGTCAAAGCTCTACGGATAATCGCCGTCGCGCTTTGTCCAATATAATCGACGATCATGTAAAGTTGGCCTATGCGGAAAGCATGAAGATAACGCCCCCCGATTCGGATGTTAAAAACGAAATCGAACAAATGCGTAAACATGGCATGAATACAAGCGGGCTTAGCGCCACGGACTTGGCGATGCTTCACGCTGCGGTTCGCGCCAACATCGCATGGCAAGTAATCATCGGCCGCACGGTTATGCCGACAATCACCGTCACCGACGAAGACATTGTGTCCGAAACCGCCGACCTTGAACGCGACCGCGGATTGCCGGTAGAGGTTACCATAATACGTCTTGTCGGGATTCCGGAAAGCGTCTCGAATAAACTGAGCAAACCGGAATCGTGCGCGGCGGCGGAATCCATGGCGCGGGGCTTGGGCGGCGAGCCCCAGAAAATGACCGTGAACCAATACGAATTATCCGAAGATATTCGTGAGCGTTTAATCGGCCTTCCGTTGCTTACATGGTCGAAAAGAATGGACAGCTCGGTTCTGCTTATATGTTCAAAGAAAAAAACGGCCGAATATGGAAAATTGGATGAGATTATAAAACAAAACGCCATATACAAACGCGCGTCGTTCGTGGCAGACCAACAATTGAAACAGCTTCGCCGCAAAGCGGTCGTCGTAATACTGGACGACATGTATAAATAAATTTAAATGTCAGACAAGCCGATTCTTTTTAATATGACGTCGGGCGAATTGGAACAATTCGTGACCGGGCTGGGTCAGCCTAAATTCCGCGCCAAACAAATCACAGAATGGCTTCGACGCGGCGCGCCGAATTTTTCAGTTATGAAAAATCTGCCCGAAAACTTGCGAACGGGTTTGGACGCGGCCGCCATTACATTGCCCGCGCAAATTGAAAAAAAGTTAGAATCATCGGACAATCAAACCACAAAATTCCTATTAAAATTATTGGACGGTGAAGTAATCGAAACTGTATTAATGCGGACAAGTTACGGCAATTCCGTATGCGTCTCAAGCCAAGTAGGATGCGCAATGGGATGCAGGTTCTGCGCATCGACTTTAAAGGGGCTTCGCCGCAATCTTACGATGAACGAAATGATTGCGCAGATTTTGATCGCGCAATGGGAATTAAGAAGCGATTCCGCGATTAAGCCCAACGGCGATGCAAATAACAACGACGTGTCGCATATCGTTGTCATGGGCACGGGAGAGCCTTTGCAGAATACCGAAAATTTAAAGGGCTTTTTGGAATACGCGAATGCGCAAATGGGGATTTCATGGCGGCGCATGACTGTGTCGACTTGCGGCATTGTTTCGGGAATCAATGATTTGACCGAATGGGGCCGGCCGGTAAATCTTGCGATTTCATTGCATGCCCCGACGGACGCGTTGCGCGAAACGATTATGCCGATAAATAAAAAGTATGGAATCGCAGATATATTGGACGCCGCATTTATTCAAACAGAAAAAACCAGCCGGCAATTGATGATTGAATATATTTTATTGGCAGGGATAAATGATTCGCCCGAAAACGCCGAGGCTTTGTCGGAATTATTGCGCGGTAAAAATGTAATGGTGAATTTAATTCCGATGAACGCGGTCTCGGAACGCGAATTCGCGGCGCCAAGCAATAACGCCGTTCACAGATTCCAAGATGTATTGATTAAAAACGGCGTTCACACGCGAATAAGGCGCGAGCGCGGCGCGGATATAGGCAGCGCCTGCGGCCAATTGCGATTGGGTGATAAAAATGAAAAATAAAATCTGGTTAATCCGGCATGCCCAAAGCGCATCGAATGCAGGGGTGCGTGCGCATGTTTTAAATTCCGAAAATCCATTATCCGAAAATGGGCATGCCCAGGCCATTGACTTTGCCGCTGAATTTCTTTGCAAACCAGATTTAATAGTGACATCAAGTTATCTGCGAACCCGGCAAAGCGCGGCGCCGCTAATTGAAAAGTTTCCGGATGTTCCTGTTGAAGTCTGGCCGATTCATGAATTTGACTTTATGGATCCGGAAAAATATGCAGGCACCACGTTTGAAGAGCGCGGAATTTTCCGAGACGAATATTTAAATCGCAATGATCAGGATTACAAGGGTAAGGGGGCGCAAGAATCTTTTAACGACCTTATCCAACGCGTCGATGAATTCTTAAAGCGCTTAAAAACGCGACAAGAAAAATTCATAGTTGTATTTTCGCACGGTTGGTTTATCGAGGTGGTCAAAGCGCGCGCAAAAGGCCGCAAACCAAACATACGCGAAACATTTGAAGCGCGTCGTGATAATCTTGAAATACTTGAATTTGAAATTTAGGGCGTAATAACGCTATTATCATGCGCACGGCGGCAGAGAAATTAAAACAAGAACAAGGATTTTCGCGCAGGATGTATGAAAATACATTCAAGCGGAAATTCGCAGTTATTGGTTTAATTTGTCGCCGTCCCGAAGGGATGCGGCTAAAATCACCCATCACTTTGTTAAACCGTCTCGATGTATACTCATACATCTTCGCCGGTTTGCCTCGTGCTGTGCGATTTTATCGCGCACCGTGCGCATGATAATAGCGTTATTACGCCCTTAATATTATTTCTTGCAATCGCATTCTTTACCCGGTTCGCATTCGCATTTTTTCTGACATCCGCATGACATATTCGTCTCCTTTGGTTTTACGTATTTTATCCTAATGGCGGATATTGGTCAATCAGAATCTATACATTACACCCAGTCTGAATATCGGATATAATTGCAAATCTCTTAAATGTCTGTTTACATCGCGGACTATGTCCGTGCGGGTTTTGTGATACTCATCGATTACGCGCATAACGTCGGATTCGACAAAGCCCTGGGCCTGGGCGATCGCATTTTGAATAAGTGTATTTATTTGCGGCGGCACGTTAACATACCACGACGGAGGCGCGCCGCCGGCAAGCACCCAGTGTGCCATTTCGGTCGCAATTTGATTAATGTCCAATCCGCTTGCCACCATTGCGGCTTGCAATAATCCAACGGGAATGCCGTTATAAACACCGCCCGGCGCGTTGAATATTCCGTCGATGACATTAACCGCAAGGTTTGCGGTCGTTTGCGGAATATCATCGATATCAAGGTTTACCCAACTGTTGCAGCTTCCCGCATTGCCGACGTCAAAGCAAGCTTGGATTTTATTATAAGGAATTTCGACATTGCGGTCGTATAATTTTGGCGCGTATGTTGATATCACGCCCGCGTCGAAAAAGAATTTGAATCCGCGGTAAACGCCTATGTCCCAACCTATGCCGCCGTACGGGCCGCTGTACCTCCAGTTCATGCGACCGCGCACCATGGAACCTGCCTGTAATCGGGTGCGCACGGAATCTCCGCCGGGAATATCGATCACCACGCCGTTTTGTGGAAGGTTGTCCGGATTGCGCGCACGCACGTCAAGATTCATCTGACCGATATAATATCCGCCCGAGAATCTAAATCCCCCAACCACAGATGTATTTCCGAATGGATAGAAATCGACCAGTCCGCCAAAACGTCTGTCATTAATTCCGACACGGGCATTCACGCCGCTAAGGTCTAATTCGGTGCCGTAAAGAACAACCGGGTCGAATGCGTTTTTGAAAGAAATTCCGCGCGATATCCCCGCGACCTTTATATCGACATGTATATTGTTTTCGTCATAAACGTGCGCGCGCGATTCTTGGGTCAAAGGCGTTGCAAAGTCCGCGCGGAATCCGAATCTTTTTCCCCAAAAACTTGGGTGCTCTTTATTCGCGTATCCAACAAACCAATTTATAGATGATGCGGGCCATGCAAGTATCGGCACGCCAACGCCGAATTGAAGCCCGGAATAATCCGCGGCCCCGGCAGATGTTACAATTCCCGCCATTAATAATAATGAAATTATTCTCTTCACAATCCGATTATATGTCGGGGCATAAATATTCGCAATAAGAATGAAAAGGCTATGCGCATTCCAATTTCTCGCATACTTCGGCAAGCCAGCATGCAAATTTATTGGCAAGCGTTTCGCCCGCATACATTAAAAAATCTGATTCGCGCACATCTATTTCGGTCATTGCGAATTGGCCAGACACTTGGCGCAATAATGCGGGCGCCTTCATTGAATCGATTTCGCCATTCGCCAATTTGTAAAAGTTTTCTATATTTAATTCTACAAACCCGTCCAATTCTTCGTCTTGGGGTGCGTATTCCGACAAAGGTTTGTCGCATCGCGCTGCAAATAAATACCAAGTTATATAGTCATGATGTTCGCGGCCGCTGGCCAAAACTGTGTCATAAAGATACGGTTTATGAAAAATCTCAATCGGATTCTCAACATGAATTCCGGTTTCTTCAAATATTTCACGCATGAATGCGTCGGCAATTGATTCGCCCGCTTTGACATGTCCGCTTGCGGTCGAAAATAATTTACCCGGATCGACGGCCAATTTTTCGCTTCGCTTTTGAAAGACCAGGCTTTTGCAATCTTTGATAATCCAGCAATGCACGGTTTTGTGCCATAATCCGAATCGATGCGCGACGTTGCGGTCTGCAACGCCTATGAATTCGCCCTCTTTAGTATAAACATCGATTAATTCTGCCATGTGTGGGCCCTTAGTTATTTTCAAAATGCCATTTTATGGGGGCGCCCGCCCGTGTTTCGGCATATTTAATTCCCCAATCCCCCATGATGTCCAGAATCTTGGATAAATCGCGCGCCAAATCCGTCATAGAGTATTCAACCCGCGGTGGAATTTCCGCATAAACCTGGCGAGATACCAATCCGTCGTTTTCAAGCGAGCGAAGACTCTGTGTCAAAACCTTTTGACTGACCCCGTTGATGTTTTTCAAAAGGTCGCCAAAGCGGCAGACGCCGTGGGAAAGCTCCCAAAGTATTAACAGCTTCCACTTGCTGTTGACAAGTTTGACGGTGATAAGCGCCGGGCATTCAAGGGACATTTGTTCAAGCGACATGAAAGCATTAAAACATATATTTGGGGGTATGGCAACCGATTATGCATAACATTGGCGGATGCTAGCGTGTTCGCGCAAGCAGCGTCGATAACACCCGCCAGTGGGTCAGGGCCGTTGGAGGGTGGCCCCGACCATTCAAGTGTATCACAGCGAATATAAAACCGCAAGTTGTTTTTTTGATTAAGTCATTGATTCTACAGGTTTCTTTTTGGTATCAAAGGCACCAAAAGGTGCCTTTTGGGGCCCCTTGGGGCGCCGCCCATTCTCTTAATAAATTACTTGACAAATATCGGGGGGGGGGGGTATTATAGGGGGTATGAAAGACAAGATAAAAAAGATTTTGATATCGTTGGCGATAAAGGCGTACGACCGTCTTACCATTCGCGCGTATAATTTGGAATATGCGAAAGATCCGAATCTTTTGCCGGTTCGGGCCAAGGCTTTTTACCGCGTCGATAAACTTGGGAATGAAACGCCGTTTAAATACGAAACCAATCTTGCCGATTTGGCCGAAAATCCGCCGGCAGAGATTACCCCCGATACGATAATTCGGGTCAGGTACATGAACAGCATGTATTGGCTGATTGCGGACGGATGCGGTCAATCCGTTGAGAGATTGCGCGAGAATGGGTTCGGAATGGACGAGCTTGCCCCCGCGCAGGAAATCTTGTGCGGGATTTTCCGCCATAATCATCACCAGCCGCGGACAAGGTTTCTCAAATATTTGCAATCCTGCGACGGCCGTTTTGTTTGCAATGATTGCTATGATTGTAAATTGAGCACTAAATATAATGAATGCCGTCTGTACGCATCAGAGCTGAACCACGGAATCCCCCGGTCGTAAGTGAAAATTGGTTTTCGAAAGTGGCCGCTAATGGCTTTTAGCCGTGTTTTTCGCAACTGTTCTTAATTTTACCAATTTAAATATTATAAAATCGTTTATCTGATTGCCTTTCAATTCGTACGGGGCTGTAAAGAATTTTTTACTAATCTTAAACCCCGCCGCTTTGAAGATTTTGCTATACCATTCGATTGGGCGATGCTTTTCATAAATGCGATAAGTTCCTTCTTTCTTTTCCTTTAAATACTCGTGGTTTTGTTTATAATTCTCGCCGGTAAGGTGTCGGATATCTAATTTCGTTTCCCGCACATTGAAGATTTTCGGATTGCAAAATCCGACTAACGCGGTTCCTTCTTCTTTCATGGCTTCATAAATGTTTTTAGATATTTTAATTGCTTCGTAATCTTCCACGATGCACAAAACCAGATTGCATAGAACGAAATCGTACGTTTCCTTTTTTATATCGGACTTGTCGCCCAGTATAATAATGTTATCATTCAATGCTTTTTTGTCGCGGGCGCCTGTAATAATCTGTTTGTTGGTATCATAAACATCTATTTCCGCATTTGGGTTGAGACGTTTCAAAGCGTTGGCAATCACCCCCGGTCCGCATCCGTAATCTAATACCTTTTTATACTCGACATTTCCAATCAGACTCATAAGGAAGTCGTCATAAACGGATAATTTTAATTCTTCCGCTTTAAGCTCGTTATAAACTTCGTGCCAGTTATTATCTCGTATTATTTTTGTCATAATTATTTTTCTTTAATTATTATCTCTCGCCCTCAATCTTAGGGTTTATGCTAAACGAATTTTTCCGAAAATCAAGGCGGGTATAAAAAAACGCATCAAAATGATGCGGCGGGGTAATTTTGATTAGCCCAGCCTACGCCAAGGCTCCGGCGGGCACTCAAAAATTTTAAACGGACGCGGGTAGCGTCCGTTAACAATTTTTGGTGGTGGGCGTTGAGGGATTCGAACCCCCGACCTACTGGATGTAAACCAGACGCGCTACCGCTGCGCTAAACGCCCAAGATAGAGTAAAAGAGTATCGCAAACGCTTCGCGTTTGCAGAGTAAGAGAGTAATAAATAATCTCATACTCTTTAACTCTCTTACTCTGCGTGCAAAGCACGCATTACTCTGCCGGCATTTATGCCGGAAGCGGCATGCCGGCGGTCGCCTCACCCATTACTTTATCAATCGCCGCGTCGGCTTTGGATTTCGCATCGTTAAACGCCGCCGTTATCATCGCCGTCACAGTTTCCAAATCTTCTTTCATCAAATCCGGATTAATGGTCAATTTGACCAGGTCGTATTTGCCCGTCATTTCAACAATGACAAGACCCGCGCCCGCAATGCCTTTGACAATCATTTGTCCAAGAGTTTCTTGGGCCGCGGCAACTTTGCCTTGCAATTGTTTCGCCTGTTCCATTAATGCTTTCATGTCCATTGTTTGCTCCTTTCAGTCGCAAGAGTAATGCTCGCTGCGCTCGCAGAGTAAGAGAGTAGAAGAGTACAAGATTATCTTTTACTCTCTTACTCTGATTTTGCGGCATTGCCGCAAAATCTTTACTCTTCTACTCTTATTTTTTCTCTTCACCCGTTTTCTGATTGATTCCAACCATAGACATGCGGGTTTTGCCGCGTTTGTCGGTGCCAAGATATTTTACAAAAACATGGTCGCCTTCGCGCAATTTCGCGTCTTCGATTTTGTTCAAACGTTCGCCGGTGATTTCAGAAATATGAACCATTGATTCAAATGTTCCGTTCATGATTTTCACAAACAATCCGAAATCCTTCATGCCGGAAATCACGCCGGGATATATCATTCCGACTTCGGGTTCCGCGGTGATTTCTTTGATGCGCGCGACCGCCGCATCGCGGTCGGCAACGTCCGTGTACATGATTTTAACCGTGCCGTCATCCGCCAAATCAATGCCGGTGTTGGTTTCCGCGGTGAGGGCCTTGATAACGCTGCCACCCTTGCCGATTACTTCGCGGATTTTATCCGGATGTATTTTCATGACGAACGCTTGGGGCGCGTATTCCGACAATTCTTTGCGCGGGGCCTTTATCGCCTTGCCCATAATGCCAAGTATGTGCATGCGGCCGTCTTTGGCTTGGCTTAAAGCTTGCTTCATGATTTCAAAAGTAATGGATGTGATTTTGATATCCATTTGAAGCGCGGTTATGCCGCGTTCTGTTCCAGTTACTTTGAAATCCATGTCGCCCAAATGGTCTTCGTCGCCCATGATGTCGGTAAGCACTTCGAATTCGTCCGCTTCCTTTATCAATCCCATTGCGATTCCGGCCACAGGGCGGGTCAACGGCACGCCGCCGTCCATTAACGCCAATGTGGTGCCGCATACGGTCGCCATAGAAGACGAACCGTTGGATTCCAATATGTCGGATACGACGCGGATTACGTAATCGAAAGATTCGGTCGACGGCAACATCGGGTGAATCGCACGCCATGCCAAACGGCCGTGGCCCAACTCGCGGCGTTTCGGCGCGCCGATGCGGCCGATTTCGCCAACAGAAAACGGCGGGAAGTTATAGTCCAAGATGAATTTTTCTTCTTCTTTGCCGTCCATTGATTCCAATGGTTTCGCGTCGCTTCCGCCGCCAAGGGTCAGTGTCACCAAACCTTGAGTCTCGCCGCGGGTAAACAATGCGGAACCATGCGCGCGCGGCAATACGCCGACTTCGCATTCGATTGGGCGAACGGTTTTAGAATCGCGGCCGTCGATGCGCGGTTTTTTATCAAGAATCGCGCGACGCATAATGCGTGCGGTGATTCCTTCGCAGATTTCGTTCGACCATGCTTTGACAAGCTCGGCCGAGATTTCCGGTGCGGCATCCGCGGCAACGCCGCGTGCTTTTTCTTTGACGGCGTCAAGCGCGGCATAGCGCGCCATTTTTTCCGCAATGGTCAATGCAGCTTCGGTTTCTGGCGCGAATTGTTCAAGCGCGGCTTCGATTTTTTTATATTCTGTCGAACGTTCACGCACAGTCCATGCGTCTTTGCCGGCTTTGCTTTTCAATTCGTTAATCGCGGCGATAACCGGTTGGAAAGCATCAAATCCGAATTTCACGGCGCCAAGCATTTCTTCTTCGGACAGCTCTCCCGCTTCGGATTCAACCATTAAAACGCCGTCTTTTGTTCCGGCGACAACCAATTCCAATTCGGATTCGGCCAAATCTTTGCGCGTCGGGTTCAACAGATATTTACCGTCATGGAATCCAACCTTGGCAGCCGCCGTCGGGCCCATAAATGGCAATCCGGAAACTGCCAATGCGGCGGATGCCGCAATCATCGCAATGATATCCGGCGAATTCTTTTTGTCGTACGAAAAGACCGTCAAAACGACTTGGGTTTCATTGGTAAAAGTTTCCGGGAAAAGCGGACGAATATGACGATCGACCAAACGTCCGGTAAGCGTTTCGTTCAAAGACGATTTGCCTTCACGCCGATCGCGGGAGCCCGGGATTTTTCCAGCAGATGCGAATTTTTCTTGGTAATCGACGGTAAGCGGAAAGAAATCTTGGCCTTCGACAATATTTTTCGATGACACGACGGTCGCCAAAACCATTGTTTGGCCCATTGTGGCCATAACTGAACCCGTTGCTTGCTTTGCAAAGCGGCCGGTTTCCAAAGTTAAAGTTTCATCCCCATATTGCAATGACACAGATACAGGATTGTTCAAGACATTCTTGGCAGCCTTGTCGCCAAATAAACCGAATAACATCAGTTTTCTCCATTTGTTTTAGTTTTACTTTATGGAGAAGAATCATTCGTCATTATGTTCAAGTCGAAACATAAAAAGGAATAATCGGTTCTCCACGGGCGGTATTATAATCATATATTTTCAATTATCAAGGAAAAGTATATTATTTGATAAAACCGTCTACCTGCATAGACCATAATTTCGCATAAATGCCGTCGGGCTTTTTGATTAGTTCGGAATGGCTTCCCTGTTCTGCGATTTTACCGTGGTGCAACACGATGATTCTATCCATTTGGCGAAGCGTCGACAATCGATGCGCCACAACCAACGCGGTGCGGTTGTGAAGGACGTGTTTCATCGAACGCTGTACAATTTCTTCGGTTTTAGAGTCCAATGCGCTGGTCGCTTCGTCCATAACGATAATCGGCGCGTCTTTGCAGATTGTTCGCGCTATTGCGATTCTCTGACGCTGGCCGCCACTCAATTTCACGCCGCGGTCGCCGACCGGCGTATCGTATCCGAATTCCATATTCATGATAAAGTCGTGCGCGGATGCAAGTTTCGCCGCAGCGATTACATCGGCGCGCGTAGCGTTCGGCTTGCCGTATGAAATATTTTCGGCCAATGTTCTATTGAACAAAACGCATTCTTGCGGAACGAAAGATATATGACCGCGCAAAGAATCTTGGGTGACATTCTTTACATCCGCGCCGTCGATTAATATCCGGCCGGAATCAATGTCGTACAAACGCATCAGCAAATATAACAGCGTGCTTTTCCCGCTTCCCGACAGTCCGACGATTCCGACCTTTTCGCCGGGTTTTATGCAAAGGTTCATATTTTTGAAAATCCGGCCGCTTTCTTTATATTTAAACGATACGTCGTCGAAGTCTATTCGGCATTTTTTTGGATTTAAACACCGCGCGTGCGCCGCGTCCGTAATTGTAATCGGTTTCGATATGTCCGCATAAGCTTGCGTCACCGTTGTTAAATCTTCGGTTAATTCTGGCAATTTCCACGTCATATCGCGGATCAATCGCATCATTGTGCCGAACGACATGAATGAAAACGCAATCCCGCCAAAGTCCAACAACCCGACCGCATAAAGGCGAATGCATAATATGGCAAGCCCCACCATGCAGAATTGCTCGAAAGTCCATGGCAGCATCCAGAATTTGTTATTGTAATGATTTGCGACTTGGCGGGCCTTGGCATGCTCGTGCCGCACGCGGTCAAGATATTTGGTCTCGTTATTATTCCGCGCGAATAATTTCACATTCATAAAGTTCGAAACCGAATCGACATAGTTCGACGTGACCCGCGCGCCAAGCCGGGCCGCGCGTTTATTGCTTTGCCATAATTTCTTCGTATTGAACGCGCAATGCGCCAATCGCATGCCGGCGCAAGCCCCGAAAAGCGCCGCGATCGCCCAATGCACTTGGAATAATAATGTCGCGTTTACAATCACCGCCAAGATAAGCGCGATGATTTCATTAACATGGTCGATTGCGATTTTATTATATTTGTTGAATATATAGCTTGCCTGTTCGACTATAAACCCGGCGGAATTGTCTTTGAAATACGCGATTGTCTGGCGTCCCAATCTTTGGAAAATAATTTTGCCGATTCGGGCCTTGATAATCGGCCAATAATAAGCCTTGATTAAATTCGAAGTCAGATGCGCGAATACCATTATAAAATAAAGCACGGCCAAAGTCACAATCGTCGGCATCATATGCGCAATCAAAGATTCCCCAGGTGCCAACGATTCGATGCCGTTAATTAACCATTTGACGGTAAGCGCGCCCAAAACCCCGTTCAATACATCGAATATTGTATAAAGCACGATAAGGCTGGCCACATACGGCCAGAACAGCTTTGATATCTGTAAATAGAACCCCGCAATGGTTGGCGGAAATGTGTCTCTCTCTTTCATATAGGGAATTATATCATAAATATTTTCGAATATTTTTAATAAAATATAAAAAAAATCAAGGGTCAGGTTTTCGCGTTAAAACATGCGGTTTGTAAAAAAGTTTTTACAAAGCATGCATTAATCGATGAAAATGGCGCATTTCATAGTGTTGCAGAAATACGCTATGATAACTTTTTTATGAATATTTTTAAAAAAGGGCTTGACATTTTTGATAAAAGACTTTATATTATGCGGGCTTTCAAGTTGGCGAGAGGATGTCAACCCCTGAAATTCAAGGTTTTTTTGGATAACGACGATTCGGGAACGAATCGAGAATCCAAAAGCAAATCTGATTTTTGTTAATAAAGCAGCTCATCAAATTTTGTGAGTGTGTTTTGCGTATGCAAAATGCGAATCACAAAAGAAGGGATGTGCAGACAGTTAAAGTGGATAAAATCCAAACTTTGACGTTTTGTCATAGTGCACATCTTAAGATAGGTAGTAGGTTACAAATTCGTTTTATAACCTCGTATATTCCTATCTTGCGAAAATAATACTTATATAATAGTAAAACGAATGACTAGATTTTATAGTCAGCGTTAAGTGCACAGGCAAACAAACCAAGTTTTTTAGAACTTGAGAGTTTGATCCTGGCTCAGAACGAACGCTGGCGGCGGGTCTTAGGCATGCAAGTCAAACGGGTGTAGCAATACACCAGTGGCGCACGGGTGAGTAACGCGTGGGAATCTGCCCATCACTGGGGAATAACTTTTGGAAACGAAAGCTAATACCGCATACGCCGGGAAACCGGGAAAGATTTATCGGTGATGGATGAGCCCGCGTTGGATTAGCTTGTTGGTGGGGTAACGGCCTACCA
>Ga0082212_10009185_pt1 | contig 12774 bp, 15 predicted proteins | sample TergutNt197P3_FD_71548 | JGI IMG/M metagenome (GOLD analysis project Ga0082212, IMG submission 71548) | Neocapritermes taracua P3 segment gut microbial communities from Petit-Saut dam, French Guiana - Nt197 P3 | ecosystem: Host-associated > Arthropoda: Insects > Digestive system > Gut ... | reverse complement strand
GGAAGACGGAATGCGTTCGTGTTGAACTTGCATACCCGTAGAAGGATTGTAAATAAACACGTCCACGAATTTAAATGCGGCTTCTGCTTCTGACGCATTAACGTCGTGGGTTGCACGGGTTTGATTGCCTGCGGGTATCGTAAACGAAATTCCCATGTAGGTAGCAATACCTTCGTTAGCTTTACTGCTCTTTGAGCTTTCTTTGATGCAACTTGCAGATCCCATTATGAGTGCTGCTGCTGCAATTGCGAATAGTTTGTTTGTTTTCATTGTAAAAAAATTTAATTAGTAAATAAAAATGTGTTGTTTTAATTATTATTATTATTTTTGCATTAATAAAATCCTTCTATCTTTTAATTTTCGTTTAACAATTTTCGACAAAAGTAGAGGGCTCGGAGGGGTCTCCAAAGTAAAATCAATCATACATTTTTATTTTGATATAAATAAATTCTATACAACTTCCAAAATATATTTAGAACTTTCATTCTATTTTACAGAATTATTATTAGTAATTGTTTTTATCTGCATTATACATTATTAAATGATTAGGATTGCAAAAATCTCATAATCATCATATTTCATCAAGACTTTTATTGTCGTTAAGGATAAAACGATAGTCATAAACAGGCGCAAAATGAATGATAAGACTATCAAATACTCCATATAAGTATCATTAGGTCGAAATGATACTCGTAATATGTTATAATAATTTTCTTTTTGAATAATTTTATGCTTTGTATGAGTATTTTAGAACAAAATGATACTCATAATGTACCGTGATAATTTGTTTTTTTATTCTAATCTTGCGCAATTTTTATTTACAAACTTATATCGGAATAAAAATAAATGATTGGTTTTACTTGGGGACCGTCCCCGAGCGCTCTACTTTTGTCAAAAATTGTTATGTATATGTTTAACATATAATTATATGAGAAATGAAAAATGTAAATGGAATATGGTATGATCACTTTATAGAAATTCTTTTTGATAGGTATCCCAAGAAAAACTTATTAGTGGAAGAATTGATGGATTTGTTGTATCTTGAACGTGAAGCGGTATATCGGAGATTGCGCAAGGATGTTATATTTTCTGTTTTTGAAGTTGCAAAAATATCTTCAGCGTGGGACATTTCTTTGGATAGTATTATCAAAATAAATTCAGGGAAAGTTACTTTTCAAATGCAACCTGTCAATTATATTGTCCCTTCGGAACAGGAATTGAAATTTATGCGACATGTAACTCAGGCAATAAGCTATCTGAAAGATTTTCCCGATTCTGAGTTTATGAATATCTGCAATAAATTGCCTCGTCCATTGCTTGCCGGTTTTGGATATTTAAATCAATTCTATTTATTTAAAAGTATATACCAATATGGCAGTGAAAAAACGTTTATCCCATTTTCTCAGGTCGTTGTTTCTGAAGAAATACGCCAATTAACAACCGAATATTATAAGGCAATAAAAAATGTGCAAAATTCAAGTTTTATATTTGACCGTATGCTTTTTGATAATCTGGTAAATGAGATTCTCTATTTTCATTCCATTCATATTATTACCGATGAAGAAAAAGAACTTATAAAAAAAGATTTATACTCCTTGCTTGATTATTTGTCGGAAGTTGCAACTAATGCCTGTTATCCGGAAACTAAAAACAAGGTAAATCTTTATATTTCACGGCTTTATATTAATACTAATTACAGCTACACATATACTAATCAATTAAATATATGTTTTATTCATGTATTTGACAAACATGAAATTTACACATTCGATGCCAAAACGGTAGAAAATTTCAGAACATGGATGCAATTAAAGAAGAGATCGTCTATTCAAATTTCGGAAGTGGATAATAAAAGCAGGATAGAATTTTTTACAAGACAACACCAAATAGTAGATATGTTATAACTATCAACAAGACATTTGGTCAGTTTTTGGTATAGCCCCATTTAGTTGATGCAATTTTTCACACAGTTTTTCAAGTGCACGTGCCCTGTGCGAAATCATGTTTTTTTCCGTTAACTCCATTTCGGCAAATGTTTTTGTTGAACCGCAAGGAATAAATACAGGGTCGTATCCAAATCCTTTTTCTCCAATTTTTTCAGTGGTTATTACTCCATCAACAATACCCTCCATTAAATATTCTTTATCGTTGTAAATCAGAGCAAAAACTGTTCTAAATCGGGCTTTTCTGTTGGGATTATCGCCAAGCATCGACAGCAGAAAATCGGTATTTGCCGAAAAATCGCGACTGTCGCCGGCAAATCTTGCCGATTTCACGCCCGGCAAACCGCCTAACGCTTCAACCTCAAGTCCGGTATCATCGGCAAAAACATTCAAATCTGTCAATTTTTTCACAAATCGGGCTTTCGACAACGCATTTCCTTCAAGGGTGGGTTCTTCTTCGGGAATATCTACATTAATATCTAAATCGCTAAGACTCAATAATTCATAATCGTTTCCAATCATGTTTTTTATTTCCACCAACTTATGGCTATTGTTTGAAGCAAAAACTATTTTCATACGATAATAATTTATTTTAAAGGATGTATGGAGCTCGCATTATTTTTATAAAAATAATGCTTCGGTTCATATAAATTAAAACACAAAAATATTTAAAATAAACATCTTTCACGCTAATAAAGTCGGTTTGTTTTCATTGGAAAAAATTTATATTTTTGCGCAAATTTTTTAATGCGGATGTGTCGTAATTGGTAGCCGAGCCAGACTTAGGATCTGGTGCCGAAGGGCGTGGGGGTTCGAGTCCCTTCATCCGCACAAAACAGTAAACCGCTCCTGAAATATAAGTCAGGCGATTTTGTTAACTATGTTTAAAAGAATACATTAATGAACATTACTAAAGAAAATATCGACGACCTGAACGCTATTCTTAAAATTGAGATAAGCAAACCCGATTATGAAGAAAAGGTTGAAACAGTTCTGAAAGATTACCGAAAAAAAGCAAATATTAAAGGTTTCAGACCGGGAATGACACCGATAGGAGTTATCAAAAAAATGTATGGAAGGGCGGTAAAAGCAGACGAAATAAATAAACTTGTTGGCGAAAACATACAAAAATATATAATCGATGAAAAATTAGAGGTGCTTGGCGACCCGCTTCAAAAGATTGATGAAAATGAAATTTTCGATTTCGACAGCGATGATGATTTTTCATTCACATTCGAGTTGGGCATTGCACCGTCTTTCGAGGTAAAACTTTCGAAAAGGAACAAGTTGAATTTCTACGAGATAGACATTGACGAAAAAATGAGAAACGGTTATATTGATAATTATACCCGCCGATTTGGCGACCTTCATCAAGTTGAAACCATTGAAGAAAAAGATGTTGTGAAAGGCAAAATAGAAACCGTTGACGGAGGAGTGTCGGTTGAAGAAACATCGCTTGGCGTGGATTTGATAAAAGATGATGAGATAAAGCAAATGTTTATAAGTAAGTCGATTAACGATGTAATTGATTTCGACCTGAAAAAAGCATTTCCAAACGAAAACGAAGTTGCAGGCATACTGAATAAAAAGAAAGAAGAGGTTGAGGCAATCAACGGAATGTTCAGGTTTACTGTAAACAGTATCAGCCGTTTCAAACCTGCCGAAGTGGGAAAAGAACTTTTCAACAAAGTTTACGGCGAAGGTGCGGTTGCAACCGAAGAGGAGTTTATGAAAAAAATTGACGAAGAAATTGCCGTCAATTTGAGGCGCGAAAGCGAATTTAAGTTGTCGCTCGATATCAAAAATATGCTGATTGAAAAAACGTTATTCGACCTTCCTGAAGAATTTTTGAAAAAATGGCTGCTCAGAGTAAACGAAAATACAACGCAAGAGCAAATAGACAGTGATTTTGTGCACTTTAAAAACGACCTGAAATGGCGACTTATAAAAAATAAGGTTGCAAGCGATAATAAAATACAAATCGGCGAAGAAGAAATTCTGGAAGAGGCGAAAAAAATAACGAGAAGCCAATTCAATCAATATGGGCTGTATCATGTTGATGATGAGCAAATAAGCGTTTATGCAAAGGAAACGCTTAAACGTGAAGAAGATTTTAAACGAATTGCCGAAAAAATTCTTGAAGACAAGACAATTTCAACAGTGAAAAATCTTATAAAAATTGACGACAAAAGTGTTACCGCCGAAGAATTTGACAAGTTTTTTGCGTGATAAGCAGTCTTTTATACATACATTAATATAACAACTAAATTATGAACTTATCTGACGATTTTGGGAAATATGCAAAAAGCAAATACGGCGTTAGCAGCCTTGCAATGCATAAATACACCTCAATATTAGGAAGTTACATCTCGCCAACCATAATTGAGGAAAGGCAACTTAACGTAGCATCGATGGACGTTTTTTCGCGTCTTATGATGGACAGGATAATATTTCTCGGTCTGCCCATTGACGACTATGTTGCAAACATAATTCAGGCGCAATTGCTGTATCTCGATTCGGCTGACCAAGGGAAAGATATACAAATATATTTTAATACCCCCGGCGGCTCCGTCAGCGCAGGTCTTGCAATTTACGACACGATGCAATATATCACTGCCGATGTGGCTACAATATGTACCGGTATGGCGGCTTCGATGGGTGCGGTTCTGCTTGCAGCCGGCAAAAAAGGAAAACGCTCGGCGCTGAAACACTCCCGAATTATGATTCATCAACCGATGGGAGGAGCCGAAGGAGCAGCGTCAGATATAGAAATCACTGTAAAAGAGATAATGAAACTCAAAAGAGAACTTTACGAAATACTGGCTTTCCACACAGGAAACCCGTATGAAAAAGTTGAAAAAGACTCAGACAGAGATTATTGGATGTCATCGCAGGAAGCGAAAGATTACGGAATGATTGACGAAATACTTCAGAAAAACCAAAAACAACAGTAATGGACAAATGTTCTTTTTGCGGCAAGACAAGAAAAGAGACAAAACTTCTTATCGCAGGGCTCGAAAGTTATATCTGCGACAGTTGTGTTGAGCAGGCTAACAATATTTTAATCGAAGAAACAGGCTCTCAACCTGATAAGGCTTTCGATACAATAAATCTTCTTAAACCGGCTGAAATAAAAAATTTCCTCGACCAGTATGTTATCGGTCAGGATATGGCAAAAAAAATTATTTCGGTTGCAGTTTACAATCACTACAAACGGTTAACACAAAAAACAGATAATGAAGATGTTGAAATAGAAAAATCGAACATCATTCTGGTAGGCGAAACAGGTACAGGCAAAACTCTTTTGGCGAAAACCGTTGCCAAGATGTTGCACGTTCCTTTTTCAATTGTTGATGCAACGGTGCTTACCGAAGCGGGTTATGTTGGCGAAGATATTGAAAGTCTGCTAACAAGACTGCTCCAAAATGCCGACTACGATGTGAAAGCCGCCGAAAGAGGCATTGTTTTTATTGACGAAATTGATAAAATAGCCCGCAAGAGCGACAATCCTTCCATAACAAGAGATGTTTCGGGCGAAGGCGTTCAGCAAGGACTTCTGAAACTTCTCGAAGGCTCAATAGTAAACGTTCCCCCGCAAGGCGGTCGCAAGCACCCCGAGCAAAAAATGATATCGATTGACACAAAAAATATTCTTTTTATATGCGGTGGAGCATTTGAAGGCATAGAGAAAAAAATTGCGCACAGGCTTAACACTCAGGTTGTTGGTTTCGGCGCATCAAAACACAGAGAAAGGGTTGACAAAAATAATATGTTGCAATACATTGCTCCGCAAGACTTACGCGCATACGGGCTAATTCCCGAAATAATTGGCAGACTGCCTGTTGTAACGCATCTTGCCCCTCTTGACCGCGATGCTCTAAGGGCAATTCTTACCGAACCGAAAAATGCGCTTGTGAAACAGTATAAAAAACTCTTCAAAATGGACGACATAAACCTTACATTTAGCGAAGAAGCACTTGATTATATTGTAGATAAGGCAGTGGAATTTAAGTTGGGAGCAAGAGGGCTTAGGTCGATATGCGAAGCCATTATGCTTGATGCAATGTTTGAAATGCCGTCTGAAAAATCGGACGAACTGATTATTTCTGCCGACTATGCCGCCAACAAAATGCAACGAATTAATCTTACGGTGCTTAAGGCTTCGTAAAGATAGTTACAAGTTACGGAGTTACGAGTTACAAGAAAATTTGTTAAGAAAATTCTACACCTACGGCAAGCAACAAGAAATTGCCGCTATTAAATTAACAACAAAAACCGCGCCAAACCGCCAAAAAATATTTTATTTTCATTTTTGGTAAACAAAAAATGATGTATATATTTGTGGAATATAATTAATGTTATGCCAAAGATATTTGAGTACTTAGGAATATTGATTTTCTTTTACTCCAATGAACATGAGCCTATTCACGTGCATGGGAAGTTTGGGGAGTATGAAAGCAAAGCAGAAATTTTTATTGTCGATGGGAAGATAACCGAAATAAAAATCAAAATAGTTAAAGGCAGACAGCCGTTAACCGGAGCAAAATTGAGAGACTTTCAAGATTTTCTGCAAGTTTATGCCAATAAAATCGTGCAAAAATGGATAGATTATTTTGTGTACCATAAAGATGTTTTGTTTGAACAAATAAACGCACGTATTTGATGAAAATAATAACAGAATATACGCCTGCAACGCAAGTTGATGTGATAAAAATTAAGTCGGCTGTTTATGCCGGCGATTTTGTTGTACGCATTAATTTTAATGACGGCTCATGTCAAAATGTTGATTTTAGACCATTTTTAAACAATGCAATGCACCCATCTATTCGACAATACTTAGATGAAACAAAATTCAAACAATTTGCCATTATTGACGGCAACCTCAACTGGCATAATTATGAGTTGATTTTTCCGCTCGACACTTTGTATAATGGACATGTTGCTTGTTGCTAACCCTTACATTGATAACAAATAAAGGGCGCAATGCGCCCTTACTATCTTTGTTATTGCAATGACGTTTTAAAAGACTGAGACACTCCATCCTTTATTAATTGCTATGTTTCGGTCGCAACCGTTTGTACCGGGATTACTTACTATATATATTCGTTTGTTAGATATTCTATTACTGTGCAACGTTCCAAATAACGTATTTAGCGCAGAACTTGTTAATATCTGCGCTCATAAATAACATATTTATAAGGTATATTGTTTGTTTCGGTTTCAGGGAAATTTTCTTCGCTTATTATTTTCCAAATTGTCATATCAATTGGTGGGAAATATATATCTGCCGGAGTATTTTTGCAAACGTGCGTAATATAAAGACGGTCGGCAAGAGGCATAAATTGCCTGTAAACGCTTCCGCCGCCAATAATAAAAACCTCCTCATTAGCAGGGCATTTGCTCAACGCCTCGTCAATGGAATAAACTGTTAGAGCGCCTTCAATCTGTTCATTGGGCAAATCGGTAAGCACAATATTTTTTCTGTCGGGAAGCGGACGGACTGGCAACGACTCCCAAGTTTTTTTGCCCATTATTAAGGCTTTTCCGGTAGTAAGCCGCTTGAACCGTTTTAAATCTTCCGAAATGCGCCACAGCAGTTCGTTGTCTTTGCCAATGCCCCAATCACTTGAAACAGCCACAATTATCGATACCATTTTTTATAATTTATTTTATTTGTTAAACCGAAATTTCGCCCTTTATATGAGGGTGCGCTTCATAATTTACAAGCGTAAAGTCCTCATATTTAAATTTATCAATATTTTTAACAGCAGGATTAATAACCATTGCCGGAAGTTGTAACGGCTCGCGCTCAAGTTGAATTTTAACCTGCTCAATATGATTAAGATAGATATGTGCATCGCCAAGCGTGTGAATAAACTCGCCCGGCTGCAGGTTGGTAACTTGGGCTATCATCAACGTCAGAAGCGCATAAGAGGCTATGTTGAAAGGCACGCCAAGAAAAATATCGGCGCTCCTTTGATACAACTGACACGAAAGCCGACCATTAGCAACATAAAACTGAAAAAGAATATGGCAGGGCGGAAGCGCCATTTTGTCAATTTCCCCCACGTTCCACGCATTTACTATGTGCCTTCGCGAATCGGGAGTTTTTTTAATCGACTCTATAACTTCTTTCAACTGGTCATTTTTTTTACCATCACAAGCAGTCCACAACCGCCACTGACTGCCATACACAGGTCCCAGATTGCCTTCAGGGTCAGCCCATTCATTCCAGATTTTCACTCCGTTGTCGGTAAGATATTTTATGTTGGTATTTCCCGAAATAAACCAAAGAAGTTCGTGAATAATCGATTTCAGATGAAGTTTTTTAGTGGTCAGTGCGGGAAAACCATCGGAGAGGTTAAATCTCATCTGATAGCCAAACACGCTGATTGTGCCGGTGCCTGTACGGTCGGTTTTCTCTACGCCGTTTTGCAGTGTATATTCAAGTAAATCAAGATATTGTTTCATGCGTTTTTCTTTTTTCGCCGTTCCAGTTCGTCTCTAATTATTGCGGCTTTTTCATAATCTTCTTTTTTAACGGCATCGTCAATCATTTTCGATAATTCATCGTTCGAGTAGCCGTCATATTTTGTTTTTTCAGGTTCAAGAATGTCTGCCTCTTCATCAATAGTCGAAGACGTTATTGTAATCCCCACGTTATCAAGTATATCTTCAGCCATATAAATCGGGCAACCGAACCTGAGGGCAAGCGCTACGGCATCGGAAGTGCGGCTTTCTATCGCTATCTCTTTCTCGCCATTTGTGCACAACAGTTTTGAAAAAAATATTCCGTCTTCCAATTTATAAATCAAAACTTCAAACATAGAAATTCCAAACTCGCTGGCAAACAGCAAAAACAAGTCGTGCGTTAATGGTCGCGGAGGAGCAATATTTTCAAGTTTAACAACAATTGCCTGAGCCTCAAAACCGCCTATAATTATAGGTATCCGCCTGTTTCCGTTTTCTTCAGCCAATATCAAAGCGTATGCCCCCGATTGCGTCTGGCTGTAAGAAATTCCAATTACTTTTAGTTTAAACCTTTTCATATCAATTTTGCTAAACCGAAAAAATGCTCTATTCAATACAAAAATAGAAATATTTAGAAAACCATTGCGATTTTTTTATCAACAGTTATTATCGCTTTAATATATTACATTTTTTTTTACGCTATGTTTGTAATATTATTATTTTGTATATCTTTGCAGTCCGATTTTAAATAATTCGTATGGGCAAGTGAAGATACACTTATTTTGAGTGTACGCCTGACGGAGTAACATAAAAAAGAAATATAATGTACGCAATCGTAGAAATTGCAGGTCAGCAATTTAAAGTAGAAGAAGGACGAAAAATTTTTGTACATCGTCTTGAAGCCGAAGTAGGCTCGGACGTTGAATTTGACAAAGTGTTATTAATTGAAGACGGCGATAAAATAACCGTTGGCGAACCTGTTATCACCGACTTTGTTGTCGATGGACACATTCTTGACCACGTGAAAGGCGATAAAGTAATCGTTTTCAAAAAGAAAAGAAAAAAAGGTTACAGGGTTAAAAACGGACATCGTCAAAAACTGACACACGTTGAAATAGTTGGCATTACCCTTAAAGGAGCGCCAAAAAAAGCGGTTAAAAAAGCCGAACCGAAAGTTGAAACAGCAGCAGTAGCCGAAGAACCAAAAAAAGAGAAGCAAGCAGCAGCGACTAAGAAAGTTGCAGCAGCAAAAGCGGCTCCGGCAGAAAAGAAACCGGCTGCAGCCAAAAAACCCGCCGCAAAAAAACCGGCAAAAGACAAAAAAGAATAATAATATCTAAAATACTCTAATTATGGCACATAAGAAAGGGGCAGGTAGTTCGCGCAACGGACGCGACTCGCAAAGTAAAAGACTGGGAGTGAAACTTTTCGGAGGTCAAACAGCAAAAGCAGGAAATATCATAGTTCGCCAAAGAGGAACTAAGCATAATCCCGGACTTAATGTCGGTTTGGGCAAAGACCATACTCTGTTTGCGCTTGCCGATGGAACAATCGAATTCAGAAGAAGAAAAAACAACAAAACCTACGTGTCGGTAAATCCTTTTGAATAGTTTTTACTCGAAATAATTTATCTCCCGAAAAAATTCTTTTCATTAACGAAAGGATTTTCGGGAGTTTTTTATAATTTTACGGCAGGCTTTGAGCCTGCATTTTTTTTATATACCTAACTATGTTAACTATAAATCAAATTCGCGAGAATAGCACTTTAATAATCAACGGATTGAAGACAAAAAATTTCAATGCCGAAGAGATGATTTCCAAGGTTATTCAACTTGATTTGGAAAGGCGCGAAATTCAAACTAAAACCGACAGCCTGCAAAACGAGATGAACAATGTGTCGAAAACGATAGGCGCATTAATGCAACAGGGCAAAAAAGACGAAGCCGAAACGCAAAAACAAAAAACCTATCTACTTAAAGAAGAGATTAAAAGCCTTCTCGATAAAATATCGCCGATTGAAGCGGAACTGAAAAACGAAATCATTAAACTGCCCAATCTGCCTCACGAGTCGGTGCCGGCGGGGAAAAGTTCAGATGACAATGTTATTATTAGGCAAGGCGGAACCATACCCTCAATGTCGGAAGAGGCTTTGCCGCATTGGGAACTCATAAAAAAATATAACATTATTGATTTCGACCTTGGCGTAAAAATCACAGGCGCAGGGTTTCCTGTGTATTTTGGCAAAGGAGCGCGGCTGCAACGGGCGCTTATTAACTTTTTTATTGACGAAGGAGTAAAAGCCGGCTACACAGAAGTTATGCCGCCTATAATTGTTAACGAAGATTCCGGTTTCGGCACAGGTAACCTGCCCGATAAAGAGGGACAAATGTATCACGCTCAACTTGATAACTTTTACCTTATCCCAACTGCCGAAGTGCCGGTTACGAACATTTACCGCGATGTTATTCTTAACAGCGAAACTCTGCCCATTCGCAATATTGCCTACACCCCTTGTTTCAGGCGCGAAGCGGGGTCGTGGGGAGCGCACGTCAGAGGGCTGAACAGGCTGCATCAGTTCGACAAGGTTGAGATAGTGCAGATTGCGCACCCCGATAGTTCGTATCAGTCGCTTGATGAGATGGTTAATCATGTTGAAAATCTTATTTCGCAACTTGGGCTTCCATATCGGATATTGAAACTCTGCGGAGGCGATATGTCGTTCACTTCAGCCTTGACCTACGATTTTGAAGTGTGGTCGGCGGCTCAAAAACGATGGCTTGAAGTGAGTTCCGTTTCAAACTTCGAATCGTTTCAGGCAAACAGACTAAAATGTCGATTTAAAGAAAAAGGCGATAAGCAGACAAAACTTGTTCACACGCTCAACGGTAGCGCACTTGCCCTGCCCAGAATTGTTGCGGCAATAATTGAAAATAATCAAACCGAAAACGGAATTATAATACCGTCTGTACTTACCTCATATACAGGCTTCGACATTATAAATTAATAAATTCTTATGAAACGTTATTCAATTTTTATAATTTGTGCTTTACTTATCGCTTTTGCATCGTGCATTAAAGAAGACAAACTGCTAACAATAGATGAGCATGCAAGAGATGCCCTCTATAAAATTATGAATGAAAACTACTTGTGGTATGATTTAATGCCCAAAGTAAAAAAAGAGTATTATGCAGACCCTTACGAATTGCTTGAAGCCATGAGATATAGAGAACTCGACAGGTGGAGTTTTATAATGGATTATGATGAATTTATTCAGCAAAATAATGCAATATTTGTAGGACACGGAATAAGGCTGGGGCTTGCCGAAGACAATACGGTAAGAATAGCGCAGATTTATGATAAATCGCAGTTATACGAATATGGTGTGCGCAGGGGCTGGATAATTAAAAGACTAAACACCTTTGAATTAGCCCCAATTTTCATTAATAATGACGTAGCGTTTTATAATATCCTAATGGGTCCTTCTGAAGCAGGAGTTACAAATCAATTTCTGTTCGAAACACCCGAAGGAAAAGATTCGGTAATTATTGCCACGAAATCTATTTTTACGGCAAACACTGTAATCCATTGCGACACACTGCATCTCAAAACAGGCATCACAGGGCATTTGGTATTCGAACAATTTGTGTCGCCATCAAATGCCGAACTCGAAACCGCCTTTGCATTTTTCAGACGAAACAATATAAATAATATAATAGTTGACCTCAGATACAACGGCGGCGGCAGTATTTCTGTTCTTCAAAATCTTGCAGCCCACATTGCAGGACCTTCTAAATTTGGTCAGCCATTCTTAACGCTGACTTATAATGATTTACAAAAAACATCGAATGAAATCATCAAGTTCGGTTCGGTAAACTCATCGGTCAATGTCGATAAAATTATTGTAATAACAACGCGCGGCACAGCATCGGCAAGCGAAGACTTTATAAACGGACTGAAGCCATTTATAGACATAACAACGGTGGGCGATGTGACAAACGGCAAACCTGTTGGAATGGAAGTATTTAGATATGAAAAAGAATACGTGTTTGCGCCAATAACATTTACCCTTGTGAATACCGACAACGAAGGCGATTTTTATGGAGGCTTTTCACCCGCAAAATATGCTCCGGACGATATTACCCGCGATTGGAATGACCGAAACGAAGCCTGCCTTAACGAAGCAATATACATTTTAGAAAACGGCTCGGTTTCTCCAACAAGAAGCGAATACAATTCAGGCAAGCCCATAATATTTTATGATGAATTTAAAAAACCCGGCGGTGCATACCTGATAGATAAATAATTGATTTTGAAAGCGCAACCAAAAGAACGTATCATACTTGGAATTGACCCCGGCACA
>Ga0082212_10009184_pt1 | contig 12774 bp, 11 predicted proteins | sample TergutNt197P3_FD_71548 | JGI IMG/M metagenome (GOLD analysis project Ga0082212, IMG submission 71548) | Neocapritermes taracua P3 segment gut microbial communities from Petit-Saut dam, French Guiana - Nt197 P3 | ecosystem: Host-associated > Arthropoda: Insects > Digestive system > Gut ... | reverse complement strand
TCCTCGCGCGGAATTATTTACGTTTCGGAATATGTTGATTTTGCTGAAAAAGCCGGAGAAGCGGCAAAAGAAGTTCAACAGGAAATGGAAAAACTGTTGATGGAGGCGAACATTATTTAGCGGGCAGAGCTGTATTAATAAACACAAACGTAAGGTATTAACCTGTTGTGCATTTAGAAAAATGCACGTAATATGCTTATATCCAATTTGTTTATTATTATGTAGTTTGAGAACAATATTGTATAACAGGCGCTAACATTTTTTTATCCGAAAAATCTATTTTCTTGCCATAAAACGATAGAAAATCTTTGTCCCCGTCTGTAAGTTCGTTTTCGGATTTTTTTGATAACTGGGAGTAAGCGAATTTCATCATCATTTTGTGTGCAAAACTCAAATTTTGGCAATCGATTCCACCTCTAACGTGAAAGATTTTTATTTTTTCTCTGATTTCGGGTGCAATAACTTTGTTCAACTCCTTATTTATGCCAATAATATTTCCTTCGCTGTTTGTGTCGTACATTCCAACAGTAAACAGCACAACTTTTTTATCTTTTATTTGTTCATAATGCTTAACAAGTGTAATTGCCCCCTTGTTTCTGCCTGCGTATAAACTACTGCCGAAAATGACTGTTAAATAATCTTTCAACTTATCTTCATTGAGATTTTTACCATCGCAAATATCGGCATTCAACTCCTCTGCCAACCATTGCGCATATTTTTCTGTATAGCCATACTTTGAACTGTAAATTACTAATGTTTTATTCATCTTGATTTCCTATTATTTGTTTTTTATCAGTCATCAAAATCATTTGTAAAGTCCTCGTTGGGATTGGGTTGATTAGTATTTTGATTGTCAATAATCACATCAATACTTCCTTTGGGTTCTTTAATTTTCCAATTTTGCAGAGTTTGGTCTGACTTAAACCCAATCCCTGTAATATTCTGTCCGGGGCGAATAATCCTTACAAATTCATCGGTGTAAATATTACCTTCGAGTTCAGAATAAAACAGTTGTTCTGTTTTCAGAGTGTCGCCCTGAGCATTTGTGGCAATAACATTATTTTTTACTTCCCATTTTTTGTCTTTTTCAAACTGTTTGGCATAATTTGCTGTTATGCTCGAAACAACTTCTTTGTTTTCGTCGTACTGAATCAGTTCAATGCCTTCTGGAAATTCAAAATATGCGTCTCTTTCGTTTTCAAATCGCAGTAATTTTGGCGCTTTTAAAAAATAGCGAATTTTACCGGAGTCGGTTACCATGGTTTCAAAGTTCAAGGCTTCAAGAATTGGCAGGTGGTCTTCGGTCAGGCTGAAAGCTTTTACCTGTTCGATGTTGTTCTCACATGCAAAGAAAAGTATTGCAGTTCCCGTTATGAGAGCAGCAGCACAAATGGCCTTTATTTTATTCAGTAAGTTAAAAGCGAACCTTTGTCGTTTCATTTATCCATCCTCCAATTTTATAGCTGTTTCCTTCCTGTAATCCTTCCATAAAAACATCTTCCCTGTTTGGAAAGTATCTTTTGTATTCGCCGGCTTTTTGTGCCGCTTCAACAGCACAGTCTTCACCCAAACGTGCATCGCTGTAGTAATCAACAGCCAGCCACAAAATAGCTGATTTTTCCAGCTCGGTGCCATTGAATGAGCGTGAAGCAGAAACATAAATGTCGCCGATTAACATTTTTGCTTCGCAGTTTGAAGGGTTAATTTCAAGAATTTTTCGAGCGTAGTTTCTTGCTTCCGAATAGGCGCTTTCAGTATATAATATTTTTGCGTAATGCAGATAATATGTTGTAAGTAACTCTTTGTTAGTTTCTTGTTCCATTGCACGTATATAGTACTCTTTTGCCCTTACTGTTTCATTCCTTTTGACTAACAGGCGAGCCATGTTATAAGCTGCCAAAGCTGATGGCTCAAGTTCATATAATTTTTCAGTAGCCTGAGCAAACAAATCGCTTGCGTCGCAATTTGCACGCCCCAGCCTGAGCAGCATGGTTTTTAAGAATTCAATATCGTTACTTTTTCCCTGATATTGAGGAGTGTAAATATTTACTAAAGCAGTGCAGTCGGCAGCGCCTGAAGAGTCAAATATTATTTCAATAAAAGGCTGGATTTCTTTCATTCTTAAAACCTGATCGGCATCAGCATTTTCGCTGATTACGGCATTAATAGCTGTGTTGCACTTATCGTAAATTGATACAACATTTTCTTTTGTAAGCTCATTGTATTTGAAAAGTGCAACTGAGGTACGCATTAAAAGCAGCCAAACAGATGCTTCCGATTTGTTTCCCTGTGCGTTAACAGACTCGTAAATCCATTCATAGCCGTCTTTTAATTTATTTTTTAAAGTCTCACCTTCAAGTTCCTGATTTGTTAAATAAAATTTAAGCCAGTCAACACCTTTCCTTCCCATAACATACTCCCTGTCGCCAAAGTATTCAATTCTTTTGTCGTAAATATCTATTAACTCTTGCAATAGCTTTTCCTTTTCTTCATTTGTAGCGGCTTTTTCTATAAATGTTTGATACATTCTGGCCCCCTGTATATAAATATTGATATGAGATTTTGGAAACTTACTGTATATGTTTTTCCAGTGAGGGAGTGCCGAATCATAGTCGTCCTGTTTGAAAAATCCACTGTACAATGATAATTCGTTAATATATTCCTGATTTTGCTCTCTAATAAGCTGCTCTTGACTTTTTCCCAAAACATCACCATCGGAGGCATTTTGGTTTATCTCAACAGGCTTAATGTTATCAAAATAGAAATCAATTTCATATCCCGAATTTTTAGGAATATCATATCTTTTACTTTGATTAATATAAGTGAATTTTAGCCATTTTGTTTTTGAATCGGCATTTACTTCATACTTACCGTCGAAACTGGTCATCACTTTACTTCCTCTATGAGCTTCGACAGTAACTCCTGCTGCAGGTTTACCTTCTTTGTAAACAGTCCCTTTGATTACACGCTGCCCTGCTGCAATTGTTGCAGTAAACACAACCAGCATGGTAAGCAAAAGACTTTTTTTAATCATATCTCTTTTTAATGAACCAAAAATCATGCAAATTCACATTAAAATTCAGTTTCACATACCTTTCTGATATTAGGTCTGCTTTTATGGTTCCTCGTTTACCAATTTCAGCTGCCACATTAATTGTTGAATAGGAACGATTAATTGGCAACCCAACTCCAAAACTTATGCCAAAATCATTAATTTGCTGGTCATTAAGTTTTAGATAAGATTTTTCGTATTTCAACCCTGCTCTGTAAGCTATTCTTTGTGTATAACTTCTTATTGAATTTTTATTTGGTATCCATTCTGCTCCGGCCGCAAACTTATTTAAATCAGTTAAAACAGGATTAATTGATCCGAAAAAAGTTGCTTTCGACCAGGTTTGGTGATAGTAATCGAGGTTCAACTCAAGTATGTCGGTTTTAACATACGAAAGTCCTGCCCCATAAGTAAGCGGGAAACGGATTGATTTTTTTTCTTCGCTGTTGTATTTTAATGTATCTTGACTGTAGACACTTGAGGAGTATAAGTTTTTGAGCATTATGTCTGATTGGTATGCAGTTTGTTTTGGTTTATTTTCAAAAATTGCCCCTAACGTTATGCTTTGATTTTTTTCGAGAGGAACTGTTGCCTGCAACCCAAAATCGAGGCCAAACTGACTCATCCTGATGTATTCGTATTTTTGGATATTGTAGAAATCATCCCAATCGATAAAAAAGAGTTCGGCATTATGGGTTAGTTTTCCAAAAAGGTAATTCAGATTAGCTCCAATGGAAACATTATTAAACAGCTCAAACGCAACTCCTATGTAGGAACGTGTTAATGTCCCTTCTCCAAAATATTGAATATAGTAATTTCCGGTATTTTCGAGAGAATCCAAAACTCTAATATCATAACCAATATCAGAGTATGGTGTTAACCCCAGGCTTGTGGTAAGCCGGTTCGCTACCCTGAAATTCATTGACAAGTACCTGAAATTAATATTATTTGCCGTCATACTGGTAAAATCGTCCCGAAAGCTCGATAATTTACCGTTTACCCCAAATTCAAAAAGGAATGTTAAAGAATCGACAGCTGTATATGAGGCAGGGTTTGCCATATTAATCTGTAATGAATTTCTACTCCCCAGCGAAGCGCCGCCCATGGCAAATGTTCTGCCAAGACTCCTTGTTTGCAAATCGCCAAGGCCAAACCTTGAATAGGGAGAGGTTGTATTGTTGTTGTGCTGTGCAAAAAGTACCATCGGGAACAATAATAACCCGATAATAAAACATGCTTTGTTATTTATCCTCATTATATTCTAATATACGATTTAAGCCTAAGGCCACTAAATTGAAATTTACAAAGAAATGATTTTTTAATTTGTTATCAAAGAATTTAGCGTCGCCTCCTGTTATAATTACTTTTAAATTACCATAAAAAACCTTAAATTCTCCGATTGTCTTTTCAACCTCGTATATGAAACCGTTTTGAACGCCTGCACGTATGGCCTCTTCAGTTGTTGAGCCAAAAAGTTTCTTTTGATTTTCAGCCTTAACGAGCGGGAGTTTACTGGTAAAATGATGGAGCGATTTAAACCTCATTTCAAGTCCGGGAGCAATATTTCCGCCGAGGTATTGATTTTTGTCATTTATAAAATCGTAGGTTAATGCGGTACCGGCATCAATTACAAGTAAATTTGTATTGGGGTATAAATCGTTTGCACCAACTGCCGAGGCAATCCTGTCATATCCAAGAGTTTCTTTCGATAAATACAGGTTTTCTATAGGAAGCGGTGTTTTATGGCTAAGTTCTAAAAATGTATCGAAACTGTTCTGTAATGTTTTTTTAAAACTGTCGGGATATTCACGAACCGAAGATAAAATAGCCTTGTTTAACAACGGGTATTCATCTTTGAGTGCTTTTATGTGTTCAGGTAAAAGTTCGTCAACAGTAGTAGTTACAAGAATTTCGCCGTGGTTGAACAGCGAAAACTTGGTACGCGAATTGCCTATGTCAATAATTAAGTTCATTTTTTTAGAGTATTCGCTGGCTTATGTCGATTGCTTTAACAGAATGAGTAAGCGCGCCGATTGAAATAAAATCGACACCTATTTCAGCTACTTCTTTTATTTTTTGCAGCGACATATTTCCCGATGCTTCTGTTTTGGTTCTTTTGTCGATTAATTTCACAGCTTTGGCCATAGTTTCTGTACTCATATTATCGAGCATAATTATATCGGCGCCTGCTTCAATTGCATCCTTGACCATTTCGAGTGTTGATGCCTCAACTTCAATTTTAATATTTGCCGGAATTTTTTGGCGAACAGTTTCCACAGCATTTTTAATACCTCCCGCAACCTGAATATGGTTATCTTTTATCATCACCATATCGTAAAGTCCAACCCGGTGGTTGACTGCTCCCCCCATCCTGACCGAATATTTATCGAGGAGCCGGTAGCCGGGCATAGTTTTGCGTGTGTCCAATATTTTTACACCTGTGCCTTCAACTGCCTTAACAAATTGATTGGTTAAAGTTGCAATCCCCGACATACGCTGAAGAAAATTCAATGCAGTGCGTTCGCCGCTTAAAAGGGCGCGATAACTTCCACTGAATTTGACAATTGTGTCGCCTTTTTTTACCCAACAGCCATCACGAACAAGTGTTTCCCATTCAAGGTTCTCATCTAATTTTCTGAATACCATTTCAGCAACCGGTAATCCGGCAATAATACCATCTTCCTTTGCCGTAAATAAAGCGGTTTTTCTTTCGCCCGCAGGAATGAGGTTGTTGGTGGTTATGTCTCCTTCGCCTATGTCTTCCGAATAAGCAAGATTTATAAGTATATCTGCCGATCTTAACAGTTTTTCATCCATGGCATTTATTTTCTTACGGGTTCAAACCTTATTTTTTCATTTTTTTGCTGAACACTGTGTGCTTTAAAATCGATGCTTTCTTTTTGATAATCGTCGCGTATGTGGCTGCCTCGGCTTTCTTTCCGTTCCAGTGCTGCCAGGGTAATCAGTTTACAAACGGTTATTGCACTCCTGATTTTTATAAGATTGTATTCATTTTGAGAACAGCTATATTCCTGTTCCAATTCGGTTAACCGGTACAAAGCTTTTTTTATGCCCTCCTCCGAGCGGACAATCCCCAGGTTTTCTAACATCAGAATTGACAGTTCATTCTGAATTTTAAGGGATTTAGTTTCATTGCAGGTATCAATATAAACGGGGTCGAAATTTTTTGTATTAAATCTTGGGGGTTCAATTTTTGAAGCTTTGTCGCTGGCTAATTTCCCAAAAACAAGGCATTCGAGTAACGAGTTACTTGCTAATCTATTTGCCCCCATAACACCTGTTGACGCTGCTTCGCCGCAAACAAACAACCCCGGAATATTGGTTTCTCCGTCAAGATTGGTTTTTATACCGCCAACCATGTAGTGGGCTGCCGGTGAAATAGGTATCAGGTCTGAAGTTAAGTCGAGTCCAAAATTTTTTAATTGTTCGTATATATGCTGAAACCGATTTTTAACTTTTTCACTGTCAAGGTGTTTCAGCGAAATATAAATATGATCTATTTTTGATTTCTGGATTTTTCTGTAAATGCTGTATGCAACCACATCGCGCGGGGCAAGTTCGGCCAGCGGGTGTACATCTTTCATAAACCGTTCTCCGTTTTCATCGAGCAGCCAGGCGCCTTCGCCACGAACTGCTTCGCTTATCAAATAAGCTTCCTTACCGGGAATGTACAAAGCCGAAGGGTGAAATTGAATAAATTCCATATCTGCAATTTCTGCCCCTGTTTCGTAGGCCATTGCAATTCCTTCGCCGGTTGCTGTGTGCGGATTTGTAGAGCGGGCATATAAACGCGATAACCCTCCTACGGCTAATATCACAGCTTTTGTTCTGAAAATTATGTTCTTATACGTGATAAAATCATAACACTGTACGCCTGTTATACAGCCATTTTCATGTAGAAGTTTTACTGCCGCCACGTATTCAAACGATGTTATTGCCTGATTTTCTTCTACTTTGTGAAGCATGAAACTGGTAAGTTCTTTCCCTGTTGCATCGCCGCCTGCGTGCAGAATCCTGCGTTTTGAGTGCCCACCTTCAAGTCCGAGAACAAATTTATCGTTTTTTTTATCGAAAGGCATGCCCATTTCAATTAACTCAAGCACTCTGTCCCTGCCCTCGGTTACCAGTACTTCAACTGCGTCGTAATCGCACAGGCCTCTTCCGGCAACGCGGGTGTCATGCAAATGCTGTTCGGGAGAATCATCTTCCGAAATGGCTGCTGCAACTCCGCCTTGTGCATAATAGGAATTGCTTGTATCCAACTGCGATTTGGTAACAATGGCAACCCTGCCATGTTTTGAAGAATGAAATGCAGCGGTTAATCCTGCCAATCCGCTCCCTATAATAACTGTTTCAAATTCAAGTATTTGCATTTACGACCTTTTACAGCTAAGCCGCAAAGTTAGTATTTCTTATTATAGTAATTACATGAATTTGTTCCTGTTTTACAAAAATTGTTACGAGAGGTATTACCTTTATAGATGTGGATACATCTACGGCGAACGAATCTTCCGGAAAACTGCCAACTAAAAACCGCCTGTCTAATGATTTTAATCTATTCTTTCGGGTTAGCTTGCTTTTAATCGCTGTATGGTTGATCCCATCAGTTTTTCTTCAGCATATTTTTTAGTAATATGCATATTTTCAAGTTTTTGCGAAGGTGAATCGAACATAGCGTCGTTCATTATACTTTCGCAAATTGAACGCAACCCGCGTGCGCCAAGCTTAAACTCAATTGCCTTTTCAACAATGTATTGAAGCGCGTCCTCGTCGAACTCAAGTTTTATATTGTCAATCCGGAAAAGCTTTTTGTATTGTTTAATAATCGAGTTTTTAGGTTCGGTCAATATTTTTCGTAAAGTATTTTTGTCCAGCGGATCGAGATGCACCAGTACCGGTAAGCGGCCTATGATTTCGGGTATCAGTCCGAATGATTTCAGGTCTTGAGGTGAAATGTACTGCAGCAGGTTTTCGCGCTCTATACGTTCGGTTTCTTTGGCTGCGCTGTACCCGATTACTTTTGTGTTTAAACGGTTTGCAATTTTGCGTTCAATGCCGTCGAAAGCGCCGCCGCAGATGAAAAGAATATTTTTTGTATCTACCGGAATAAGTTTTTGCTCCGGGTGTTTACGTCCTCCCTGTGGCGGAACGTTAACGATTGAACCTTCAAGGAGTTTCAGCAGTCCTTGTTGTACTCCTTCGCCTGAAACGTCGCGGGTGATGGATGGATTATCGCCTTTTCGGGTAATTTTATCAATTTCATCAATAAAAACAATTCCGCGCTCGGCAGCTTCTACATTATAATCGGCCGCCTGCAAAAGACGGGTTAAAAGACTTTCTATATCTTCGCCCACATAGCCGGCTTCGGTTAAAACGGTAGCATCGACTATAGTAAAAGGAACATGCAGCATTTTTGCGATGGTACGCGCCAAGAGTGTTTTTCCCGTGCCGGTTTCGCCTACTAAAATGATATTTGATTTTTCAATCTCGGTTTCGTCATCGTCAAAAGGCTGGGTTAATCTTTTGTAATGATTGTAAACCGAAACCGAAATGATTTTTTTTGCCTGATCCTGCCCTATTACATATTGATCGAGAAATTCTTTTATTTCCTGTGGTTTTAAAAGTTTAATCCCGTTGAGGTTAAATGCACCGTCTTTTTTTGTTTCTTCCTTGATAATGGAGTGTGCCTGTTCTGCACAGCGGTCGCAAATATGACTGTCAATTCCGGTAATTAACAGGTTTACCTCTTTTTTATCTCTTCCGCAAAAAGAGCATTTGTTTGCTTTATCTTTACTTGACATTATTTATTGCTTCGAAATAAAATTTCATCAATCATCCCATATTCAACAGCTTCTTCCGAAGTCATCCAGTAGTCGCGATCAGCATCATGCTCAACCTGTTCGTACGATTTATTGGTGTGCTGTGCAATTATGCTGTATAACTCTTTTTTAATTTTGATAATTTCACGGGCAGTTATTTCAATGTCGGAAGCCTGTCCCTGCGCGCCGCCCATGGGTTGATGTATCATAATCCTTGAGTGTTTCAGAGCCGAGCGCTTCCCTTTTGCTCCGGCAGTTAACAAAATAGCTCCCATCGATGCGGCCATCCCTGTGCAAATGGTAGCTATGTTGGCTGTGATGTACTGCATTGTGTCGTAAATCCCAAGCCCTGCATGTACCGAACCTCCGGGCGTGTTGAAATATATCTGAATGTCTTTTGTCGGGTCGGTCGATTCGAGAAAAAGCAACTGCGCCTGAATAATATTTGCAACCGTGTCGTCGATAGGCACGCCAAGAAAAATAATCCGATCCATCATTAACCGTGAGAATACATCCATGGAAGCTACGTTTAACTGGCGCTCCTCAATAATAGTAGGCGATATGTAATTGCCATACAATGATGTGTAACGCTCCATGGTTAAACTGTTTATCCCTTTATGTTTTGTTGCGTATTTTTTAAATTCGTTGCGATTTTCCATTTCAACAGATTATTAACACTTTACATATTTCGTTCGTGAACTAACAACAAAGTTATAAAAAAGTTTTTTGCTGAAATACCGTCAAACTATATTTTGCTACTTCGTCAGTTCGTTGAATTCTTCCTGAGTTATTTCTTTTTCAATTATTTCAACTTTTTCTTTTACAACGGCCAATACTTTGTCTTCAAAGAGTTTTTTAACAATTCGCTCGCTTTCTTCCCTTTTTTCCAAAATAGTGTTTGCAAATGATTCCAGTTGATCATCGGGCAACTGATATATCCCGTACTGGCTGTATTGTATGCGTGCCAGTTGTTTTGCAAAATCCAAGACTTCTTCGCGAGTTACTTTCAGTTCGTTGTCATTTATAATAGAATCCTTAATCAACTGCCATTTTAAATCTTTTATGAAATATTCAAATTCGTCATCAATTTGTTTTTCAGTAATGTCTTTGTTAATGGCAGTCAGCCAGCGTTTCAAAAATGCATCGGGTAAGGTAAGCGCAGCTTTTTCAATAAGCGCTTCGCGCGTGTCGATACCAAATTTATATTCCGAAGAATGTTGCAGATTGGCCGAAATTTCTTCCTTTATTTTGTTTTTGAAATCTTTAATGGTTTTAACTTCAGTTTCTTCGCCATACAGTTTTTTGAAAAGTTCGTTGTTTAATTCTGCTTTTTCATACTGAAGTATTTCGGTGATGGTAAATTTGAAATCGCTGTTGAGGTTTTCTGCTTCATCGTGTTTAATGTTAAGCATGTAACCAACATCGCGCCTGTTTTCGAAAGTTTTTACAGGATCGAAAACCAGAGAATCTCCTGCTTTACGGCCAATAAATGCGTTTTTAACCTCTTCGTTTTTAATAAGTTCAACTGCAATAAAAACGCCTTTAGGCTGAATCCCGCCTTCCAGTTCATTTCCTCTTTCATCGAGCTGAACAAAATCGCCGCGAACAGAGCTGCTTTCCTTTACCTCTTCAACAGGAACATTTTTCCCAAATTGCGAAGCCGTCATGTCAACATGCTGATCGATCATTTCTTTTGAAACAGCGATATTGTAATACTCTAATTTATCGTTTTTATCGAGCGTAATTTTTACTTCGGGAGCCGGTGCAATATCGAATACGAATTCAAAATTTTCGTCAACGTCCCAGTCAATCTTTTTTTGCTGTTCTTCGTTTGGCAGCGGCTCGCCAAGTATATTCAGTTTTTCGTTAACCAAATATTCCGAAAGATTATGCGAAAGCAGTTTATTTACCTCTTCAACAAGAATGGCAGTTCCAAATCTTTTTTTAATAAGGCCTGCCGGTATTTTTCCTGGCCTGAATCCGGGGATGGATGCTTTTTGACGGTATTCTTTAAGCGAATTATTGACTGCCTGTTCGTAATCTGTTTTTTCAATGGATATTTTTATTACCGCATTTACATCGTTTATATTTTCCCTGGTAATATTCATAATTAATAAAATTAATTTAAACTGTTTTCACGTAAACAACCGCCAACGCTTACCAAATAAAGCAAGGTCGGCGGCTTTGTTCGTGCGGACGAAGGGACTCGAACCCCCACGCCTTTCGGCACCAGATCCTAAGTCTGGCACGGCTACCAATTACGCCACGTCCGCAAAATCGAGGCGCAAAAATAATTAATTTATTTAAATGAGAAAAATTATTTTATTAATGTCAATGGAAACAAAGCTATAGTTTGAAATAGTGTTGCAAAATCCACCACTTTATGTAAGAGAATATTACCATTCTTAATAGGCATAAAAAAAACCGGAGTTTCAACTCCGGTTTTCTATAGTTAGTTTATAAAATACGTTACTTCTTCTCTACAGAAATATTATTACATACTATGCTATTGTTTCTTACTTTAATAATAAGCTCATAGTCAATTCCGTCAACTGTGAACGGGTATTTCTGGGTATCATCATTCTGGAAATTGAAACCGGCTTTAAAGAAAGTGAACAGCGGTTCTTGAGTTCCGTCTGACATGAAATTAACAATAGGGATAGTTACGTCTTTTTTGTTGTTACCGCCTTGAGCAATAATCAATCCACTACAATCCACACCAAAACCTACAACAGTAACAGGTTCGATAACAGGTTCCGGCTTAAGAACAGGCACGATTGAAAACTGATATTCGGTCTCTCCATAAAGTAAAAACATATCTTGCGCTAAAGTTATATCAGGTTTGGCTCCATCGAAATGAGGACCATCAGGATTATCAGTAGCAAGAACAGTATGTGCATAATTCCAACCGATTACATTATCCTCGGTAACTTTTGCAGCAAATTCACTTTCATAAAAATTGTCTGCATAAGCAGCGTAAATAGCATCCCAGTCAACTTCGTCGCCTAAAGTAACATCTTTGCTGTAAGTAGATGTATAATAAGGATCATATATATATGCATATAATTTATAGGGCATTACAGGGGCTGATACCGGTAATACATATCCCGGATCAACATAATATTCGAGATAGTAACCTTCAAGCTGTCCTTCTGTAAAGTCGCCGTAACCAATCGCTGCATAATCTTCAAAAGTAAATGAAGCGTAACCACTTGTTTGCCATAAAGTTCTGTCGGGCGCTAAACCACCTTGACCTACCCATTCTGCATAAGCTGCATCAACTGCATCCCAATCGATCATGTCGCCTTCAGTAAGCGCTTGCCAATAAAAAGAAGTACTCAATGCATTGCCGTCATAAAGATAGTAACCAATGAATCCAAGGTTCACTGCAACTGGTTCTGCAACCGGTACCGCTCCAACAAAGTTATACTTCAAATTTGAATATTTTTTGCCATCGAAGAAAAAATCCTCCAATCCATCAAAAGTTGTATCCCATGTAAATAATTCAAAAGAATTACCGCTTTTAACAGCAATTTGCAATTCGCCTTTTGTGTATCCGGCTTCGAATCTCAGCCAAGTTTCATTACCTTTCTTTGTAAGGGTAATTCCTTCGGCAATAATAACCGTACCACTGCCGTTAAAGTCAGTTCCGAACCAGCTTTTAAATTCCTGCTGATTACTAATAGCCTTCTGGTCGATGCTAAGGTAATCTGTCTCTTTGCTACATGCACTGAGAATCAACGCTAACGCAACAACACTAAAAAATAAAGATTTAAATTTCATTGTGAATTAAATTATAAAGTTAAACATAAAATATATAAGGTGAAAAAATATCTTCTATCTTCGTTTTGCGGCACAGAAATACGAAGATAAAATTTAAAA
>Ga0082212_10009183_pt1 | contig 12774 bp, 11 predicted proteins | sample TergutNt197P3_FD_71548 | JGI IMG/M metagenome (GOLD analysis project Ga0082212, IMG submission 71548) | Neocapritermes taracua P3 segment gut microbial communities from Petit-Saut dam, French Guiana - Nt197 P3 | ecosystem: Host-associated > Arthropoda: Insects > Digestive system > Gut ... | reverse complement strand
CTGCTTCGAGGGCTTCGAGAGTATTAGACAGGTGCGCACTCGGCGGCGTGCAGATGTGGACGATGTCCGGTTTTTCCTTTGCCAACAGTTCCGTCAGGCTGGAATGGACGTGAGATTCGTCGATTTTGTGCCGCTTGGCAAGGGCTTTTGCCCCTTCGATATTCATGTCGGCGATACCGACGACGGTTGCCTTGGTAAACCGCTTGATGCCGCGTACATGAAATTCGGAAATCTGTCCTGCTCCGACGATGCCGACCTTGAATGCTTGTGTTGATGCTTTGCCCACGGTATTCTTCTTAACTGGTAAAGTTCGCTAATTTACCCATTTTGAAGGAAACTGCCGGTTTTGTCAAGGTACAGAGCATTGATTTTAAGAAACAGAGGTACGTTCAAATTCGGTTGCTAATCTGAGTGATGAAAGAGATGGCAGACGACAGCAAATTCGTTACCAACACGATTGATTATTACGCCAAATGAAGTAGAATCCGAGTGAACGTACACATTACCTGATCCCATGATGAAACACACTATAAAATCATCGTTAAGTTTACTTTTCGTTGCAATCTTTGTGCCGATGATCGCCAACGTTGCGAAAGCGGCACCGCCCGACAAACCGAATGTCGTTTTCGTTCTGGTCGATCAATGGCGAGCATCAGCGTTTGGTTACACCGGAGACCCGAACGTCAAGACTCCGCAAATTGATAAATTGGCGGCACAGTCCCTCCGATTTACCAATGCGACTTCCGTTTGTCCCGTTTGCACTCCGTACCGTGCCGCTCTGATGACCGGGCGGTTTCCAACGACAACCGGTATGTTCCTGAACGATCTTCACCTGCCCTTGTCGGAACTTTGCATGGGAGATATTTTCAAATCACAAGGATACGACACCGCCTATATCGGCAAATGGCATCTCGATGGTCATGGTCGGGAATCGTACATTCCACCGCCAAGGCGACAGGGCTTCGATTATTGGAAGGCTGCCGAATGTACTCACGATTACCGGACATCGCACTATTACACCGGAGATTCACCGGAAGTGAAATTCTGGGACGGTTACGATGCTTATGCGCAAACCAAAGATGCCCAATCTTATCTTCGAGACCATGCGAAATCGGATAAACCCTTTCTTCTCTTTCTCAGTCTTGGACCGCCGCATTTCCCCCATGACACGGCACCGGACGAATTGAAAAAACTCTATCCGCCGGAAAAATTCAAACTTCCCCCAAATATCGCGCCGCAGAAAAAAACGGCAGTCTTACGTGAACTGGTCGGATACTATGCCCACTGCACCGCACTGGATCAATGTGTCGGTGATCTGCGTTCGACGCTGAACGAAACCGGTTTGGACAAGACGACCATTTTCGTTTTTACTTCGGACCACGGTGAAATGATGGGGGCGCATGATGTCGAACCATTGCAAAAACAGTGGCCTTTCGATGAATCGGCTCACATCCCGTTCTTGTTACAATATCCGGGGGCAACAGTACGTGATGTTGCGATGCCGATTAACACCCCGGATATCCTGCCGACGTTGCTGGGGTTGGTCGGAGTACCGATTCCCAAAACGATAGAAGGGGAAGACCTTTCGCCGATTCTCAAAGCAGGCGGTGCCGGACCGGATCGCGCCGCTCTGGTGATGAGTGTGTCACCGTTCACCGCCAATATGCCGGAATACCGAGGGATTCGGACCAATCGATATACGTTTGTTCGCAATCTTTCAGAGTCGTGGTTGATGTTCGACAATCAAGATGACCCCTACCAAATGCGCAACCTCGTCAATGATCCTGACCATGCGGAATTGCAAAGGAAACTCGAAAGTGATCTGCAAGCAAGTCTGAAAAAGATCGGCGATGAATTCAAACCGAGACAATACTACCTTGAGAAGTGGGGCTACAAAATCGCACCCCATGGCAGTATTTCCTACAACAAAGACGAACCGGCTCAAAGTCCGAAACCAATTGGAGAGTAACCGCCATGTATTACGTGAAACGTTTTTTCTTTTTTGTTTGGGTTGTCGGAATGCTCTCGCTTGTTCCGCAGACGACCGTTGCTGCAGAACGTTTACCGAACATTCTGTTGATTGTTTTTGACGACCTGGGCTTTTCCGATCTCGGTTGTTACGGCGGTGAAATCGAAACGCCGAACATCGATTCTTTAGCCCAAAACGGACTCCGGTTTACTCAATTTTATAATACCACCCGATGTTGGCCGACCCGTACCGCCATGATGACGGGGTATTATCCACAGCAGGTACGTAGCGATCCGCCGCGTGGACGTTTACCGCAGGGAACACTGCTCATTCCTCACTATTTGAAACCACGTGGATATAAATCGTATCACAGCGGCAAATGGCATGTTCTCGGTGCTCCACAACCATGTCAGGACGGTGGTTTTGATCGCTCATACGTTCTGCACGACTTTGATCGGAACTTTTATCCGCAAGATCACGCACTCGATGACAAGCCGCTGCCGCCGGTGGACAAGGAGAATAACAATGGTTATTACACGACAAACTTCTTCGCCAACAAAATGATTGAGTTCCTCCGAGGTCATGCCGTGGAACATGCCGACGCTCCTTTTTTTGCACTGTTGGCATTTACAGCACCGCATTTTCCGCTCCATGCACCGCAAAACGTGATCGACAAATACCGCAAAGTTTATCCGGGCGGAGGCTGGGATGTCATTCGTCAGCAACGTTTTGAACGGTTGACAAATATGGGACTCGTCGACACTTTGTTGTCGCCGCCCGATTACGCCGTCGGTCCCGCTTACGACTACAATTTGGGACTCCTCGGTCCTGGTGAAGTCGCTTATCCGTTTCCCTGGGAAAGTTTGAACGAGATACAGAAAAAATTTCAAGCGGAAAAAATGGCGATTTACGCTGCCATGATTGATTGCGTCGATCAAGAAACAGGGCGAGTCGTCGATGAATTGAAAAAATTGGGACTGTTCGAAAATACGGCGATTTTCATTTACTCCGACAATGGTAGTTCACCGGAATTGATTGTCCGGGGCGACGAACACGATAAGAGTGCTGTTCCAGGGTCAGGGGCATCGTTTCTTTGCATCGGGGCTGGCTGGGCGACGGCAAGCAATACACCCTTTCGCCTCCATAAAGTCTGGACGCATGAAGGTGGAACGTCGACCCCGCTGGTCGTTCATTGGCAAAAAGGAATTCCCAAGTCGATGCACAACAGTTTGCGTCAGGAACCCGGGCACGTCATTGATATTCTGCCGACACTCCTCGAAATGACGGGAACACCGGCAACGAATGAATCCGGCGTTCCCTTGCCCGGAGAAAGTCTGCTCTATACGTTAAAAAGCGAGAACCCGATACCGATGGAAGCGGCACTTCAGCGGGAGTTTTACTTCGAACACGAAGGCAACCGTGGATTCCGTTCCGGTGATTTCAAAATCGTGTCAGCGGCGGAAACACGGCAAGGAGACAACATTTGGCGGTTGTACGATCTGAGTACGGATCGTGCGGAGACGAACGATCTTTCCGAAAAATTGCCTGCGAAACGCCGGGAGTTGATCGACACATGGGAAGCAACCACCCAGCGATTCGCCCAGGAATCCCAGCGTCCTTGACCGCTCTGAGCACGAAGCGTAAGTGTGTGTGTAACATTGATTTGTTCTTTCACTTTTTTCGATTACTGGCAATTTCGTCCATGAGTTTCATTTCTTGCTTGTTTTCCTCTTCCAGATACTTTTCGTAACGCTTTTCTTTTAGTTTTTCGACGATTTTGAGTTCCTTGTTGGCTTCCACAACGGCGGTGCGGCGTTTTTCGATTTCTTCGTCAATCATTTTCATTTTTTTTGTCAAATCGTCTTGTTGAGTAAGGAGAAACATCTCTTGCCGACGAAGACCGAGGAGAAATTCAACGTTGACCGTCTGTCCTTCCTGCGTCAAACTTCTGGCGGTCTCTATTCCTTCGGCGAGTTGTTTTTCCACCGTTTTCAGGGTTTCTTCAAGAATATGCCGCGCTTCATAAGCCTTCGCCAGTTCCGCCTGACGTTCTTTCAATTCGTTGTCCCGAATGGTAATCAGCGGTTCAAGGCGAAAATAAAACATTGTTCAGTTAACGAGAAAAAACGCCGATATATTTGTTCAATGAAAAAAATTCGGCGGACCAATCCTGATAATCCTATCTGCGGGTACGCGCTTATGTTCCACCGGTCAGAATGGAACGTTTTGCCCGAAGAGCCGTGCGAAGGGAGTTGATTTTTTCAAAAATCTCCTTCGGATTATCAATACCTGTCAAAACCAATTCTGTATCCGTTTTGTCTGTAGGACAAAAAATGACAAGACTTCCAACTCCGCCGTTGAAGAGACGGTCAAAAAGCGTTTGGACAAGACGTACATCGTGAATGTGGAGGAGTTCCATTGTGTCGCTGGTTCGCGTGATGAGTCCCCGATAAGCGTAAAGATGGCTTCCCGTCAACCTGTATCGGATCGTCCACGTCCGGTAAAAATAGACCGCATAGTAATATCCCCAGAGAAGCACCACACAACCCAGGATTCCGCACCAAGCCGGACGATAGTACGTACTGCTGATCCACTCGCTATGCCAAGCGTATATTCCGCCGCCGACCAATAGTAACGAGAGGAGCACAAACAAAAAAGCCTGTGCCCGCATTGCCTTACCGGAATACGACCATTCGATATTGATTTCGGACAGTCCATTGTTATTTTGTGCTGTTTCGGACATTGTTCGTTATGTTTTTGGGACCACGTTCCGACCATTATACCACACACGATGATTAATAACGTCTGTTCTTTCAGCCATCTGGCGCGGATTGCCACCGGGTACCAACGTGACGAATTATCCACTCTCTGACGTTCGCGACTCGTTATGGAGTTCCTGGAGCGTTGTTTTCGTAAGGGGATGAACCCAATCAGCAGCAATATCATTCGCAGGAGTCAGAACGAATTGCCGATGTAGTATTTCGGGATGCGGAATCGTGAGCGTCGGCGATTCGATAATTCGATCACCATAAAGCAAAATGTCGATGTCCAACGTTCTTGCCCCCCAGTGCTCGGCACGAATCCGTCCAAAATCAGTTTCGATTCTTTGAAGGATTTGGAGTAATTCCATCGGCGGGAGTGTCGTTTGGATGATTCCCGCCGCATTGATGTACATCGGTTGATCCGCTGGTCCACCGACCGGTTCGGTCTCGTAGAAGGGACTCAATCGAACCACTTGAATGTTTGCCGTTTGACTTAACGCGTGCCAAGCATCGTCAATCGTTTTGTGCCGGTTGCCTAAATTTGAACCAAAGGACAGCAAAACGGGAAAAGAACGGTTTACCTCATTGACGGGAATATGCCCGCCGTTCTTGATTCTTGATTCCTGACTCCCGACTCCTGACTCTGTCATATTACCATTTCATCAAACGATTTCGGAACATTCCGGCTCAACACTTCGCAGCCGGACCGGGTAACGAGAATGTCGTCTTCTATGCGGACACCTCCCCAGTCTTTGAGATAAATACCCGGCTCGACCGTGAGCACCATCCCGGCTTTCAACACCGTTTTGTTGCCCTGTGCAAAACGCGGATTCTCGTGAATCTGCAAACCTATTGAATGACCGAGACCGTGTCCAAAATGTTTGCCGTATCCTGCGTCCTTAATGATGTTTCGTGCCACCGCATCAATTTCCTCGCAGGTCTTACCGGGTTTGATGGCGGCAATGGCGGCTTCCTGGGCTTTCAGTACCATTTCGTAAACCGTGCGGAGTTTTTTGTTGTTCGGTGAAAAAATCACCACGCGAGTCAAGTCGCTCATGTAACCATTGGCGACACACCCCCAATCGCAGAGGAGGTGCGACTGTCCCAAAACTTTTTGCTCGCTGGGAATTGCGTGCGGCAGAGCGGCTCGCGCACCGGCACCGACGATTGTCGGAAAACTTCTTTCTTCCGCACCAAGCCATCGCATGAACTGGTCTAACGTGTAACAAATGGTGATTTCAGAGTCAGAGTCCGTTAGATGCTTTTGTATATAGTCACGCACAATACTGAAAGCCTCTGCGGCAATCCAAATGGCTTTGCGGATATGCGCAATTTCGTCCCGATCTTTGATTTGCCGCAGTTCTTCGACAACCTTTGTGGTCGGAACCGAATGCCAATGAGGTAGCGATTCAAAAAGTCGTCCATGTTGATCCACCGTCATCGTTTCGGCTTCGATACCAAGTTTACCAGTCGTCGTTTTGCCAAGCAATTTGGTGAGCGTTTTGGCGGTCGATTCGTTTCGGGACCGGATCATCGCTTCGAGACCAGGACATTCTTCTTCGATTTGGATTGTGAAACGGGGATCGCTTAAAATCGTATCGCCATCAGGCTGAATGACAAGATAGCCGGAACCGCCGGTAAAGCCCGTCAGGTATCGAACATTGATCGGATTGGTTATTAAGAGCGCACTCAGTTTTTGCTTGGCGGCTACCCGTCGGACTTTGTTGCGACGTTCCAGAAAATTGATCATCGTGTTACCTTTCATTGATGCCTTCTTTCACACCAGACAATAGTGTACTGGAAACGGCACAAAAACGCAAATCGAAAATGATGTGCTGTATCATCAAAATTTGCCCGTTGCGATTCAGTTCACTTTCGGATATAATGCCGTTCGTTAATCATTTCCTCTAACAAAGTAGTTTTCTATGAAACGTCGTGAATTTCTCATCGCTGGCGGTGCCGGACTCGCCGCACTTGGCACCACAACCACCCTGGATGCCCAAGAGTCACCGAGTCGTCTTCTGTTTCAAAGGCGCTCCGCATCAAGGACACCAGGATTTACCGAAATCCGAAAGTACACTGTCGAAAATGCAGAAAAGCGGGCAAAATTTGTCGAAATCCTCGACAATGCATTGATCCCGGCACTGAATCGGCAAGGTATCAAGCCTGTCGGAGTCCTCATTCCCGCCGAAGAAGGAAATGAGCCGAAGTACGCCCTGAATGTCTTTGTCGTTGCACAACACAACACGATGAATTCCTTCGTCAATGCAAACACCAGACTCCTTGCCGACAAAAGGTACATGAAGGATGCCGCTCCCATTTTTGAGACGAACTCCAAAGACCCTGTCTATACAGACTGCGAGACATTCCTGCTCAAAAACTTTCCGACGGTTCCACAGATCGAAGTGCCGAAACTCGGTCCTGATCGGGTATTCCAGTGGCGGCTCTATCGTAGTTTCAACATCGAGCGCAATGCGGCGAAGGTCAAAATGTTCGATAAAGGTGGAGAAATTCCGTTGTTCCGTGAAGTCAACATGCATCCTATATTTTTCGGCGACATCGTTGCCGGTACTCGAATGCCCGCCTTGCTGTACATGATCGGCTTTCCTTCGGAGGAAAAACGTAATGCAGCGTGGAGAGAGTTTGGCTCTCATCCAAAGTGGCAAGAGATGCGGGTCGATCCTCAATATGCGGACACGGCAACTGAAATTGACAACGTTGTGTTGGTCCCATCGTCCGGCTCGCAAATATAACGCAGACCGTTGACAATCTGTTTGAGGGGTGTCCTCCACATCAGTTGGGATACCCCCCTGTATCCCACGTGACAATTGTTGACGTGGTACGACACGACCGCTCTCTCACGTTCCCTTCTCGTTATCGGGACTCATAACGGTCATTTGTCTTCGGATTGATTCTTCATGAATTTCCGTTACGACTTTCCGCACAAATTCGGGATCCAAGTCGAGCGTTTCTCCAAATTCAACACGGCGGTCAATAATTTCACTGTACCGCGACGTTTGCAGAATCGGCATGTCATTCGCCTTTTTGTATTCACCCAGTTCGACCGATAATTGCATCCGCCGGGCAAGAAGTTCCAACAAATTTTCGTCGATCTGGTCAATCCGAAACCGCAACTCAAAAAAATGTTGAGAAGGTCGGTCGGCATTCCGAATTACCAGTTGATGCAAGAGTTGGTTGAGCACTTCCGGCGTAACTTGCTGGGCGGCATCACTCAAAGCGGCATCGGGCTGGCAATGCGTTTCGATCATGAGACCGTCGAATTGCAAATCCATTGCCTGCTGACATAGCGTGGCAAGTCCATCCCGTGCTCCGGCAATGTGACTCGGATCACAAAAAATCGGCAAATTAGGAATGCGGCGGCGCAACTCTATCGGAATGTACCACATCGGCGGATTGCGGTACGATTTTTTGTCGTAGGAACTGAATCCTCGATGAATCGCTCCAATCCGCCGCAGACCGACACCATGAAACCGCTCTATTGCTCCGATCCAAAGTTCCAAGTCGGGATTGATCGGATTTTTGACCAAGACGGGAATGTCCACTCCTCGCAGGGTATCGGCAATTTCCTGCACGGCAAAGGAATTGACCGTCGTGCGTGCCCCAATCCAAAGGATGTCGATGCCTGCTCGAAGGGCTTCGGCGACGTGTTCCTTATTCGCCACTTCGGTGGTGACGTACAGACCGATTTCTTGCCGGACACGTTTGAGCCAAGCGAGCCCGGCGGTCCCGATGCCTTCAAATCCTCCCGGCTTTGTCCGGGGTTTCCAAATACCGGAGCGAAAAATTTTGATTCCCTGAGCGGCAACCCTTTTCGCAGTGGAAAGAACTTGTTCTTCGGTTTCCGCACTACACGGACCTGCAATGACAAGAGGCCGTGTCGGATCAATGCCGGGAAGGAGGATTGTTTCTAAGTCCATAATTTCAACAGGACCATGATAACACATTTCGGGACAACGTGTTCACGCCGTTTGCAAGTTTGTATCAAGCAGTTGTTTATGTCTGAAAAAATTGTCTAGAGATAGCAATTTCTAACGCAATCCGCAGGGATTGCATATTGTCGTTAAAATCGGCTATTTTCGGGTACGAGAAGTCCAATGGATTTCGGCGTTGCGAACAGATAATAACTATGTTAGAATGATCCCCATCATCAATCATTTAAGAAATACCACGATGAAGCGACGCGATTTTCTCAGTTTCACAACACTCGTTGCCGGAACGGCAATGCTGACTCCGCTGACTGGAACAGCACAAACATCGACTTCCCCTGCTCCAGTCGAACCGGTTTGGGTTCCGCTTACCAAAGACGTGAAAACGACCCGAATCGGTTTTGGAACCGGTATGCGCGGCGGCGGTCGGCAATCCGACTTGACTCGCGCTGGCTATCCCAAAGCCCTCGACATGCTTCGTTTTGCCTACGATCAAGGGATTCGGCTTTTCGATTGTGCCGACTTGTACGGTACTCACAATGTCGTTGCCGAAGCCCTGGATGGTAAACCGAGAGATAGTTACGTTCTCGTTTCAAAAATTTGGGTACGCGACGGCGGCATTCCAGAGGCAGAACGACCTGATCCTGAAATTACCGTCAAACGATTTCTTCGCGAAACAGGAACGGACTACCTTGATGTCGTGCAGATACATTGCATGGACAACCATCATTGGACCCAGGATTATGCTGCCGTAATGGAAAGTATGGAAAAATTGAAAAAAGCGGGGTTGATTCGTGCGCACGGGGTCAGTACCCATTCCAATACAGCAGTGGAACTGGCTGCCGAAACGGAATGGTGCGATGTCGTCCACGTCCGCATGAACAGCGAGGGAATGAATATGGATGGTCCGCAGGACAACCCAGCAAAGTGCGTTGAAGATGGTCTCCGTGTAACGAAAAAAGCCCACGATGCGGGCAAAGGAATCATCTGCATGAAAGTGCTCGGCGAAGGAAAGATGGCAAACGACCCCGAAATGCGAAGAAAATCGACAAAATTCATCACACAACTTGACTGCGTGGACGTGATGATTGTGGGCTTCACCGAAAAAGAACACATTTCGGAGTTTGTCGCCAACTATGCCGCCATCACTACAGGCAGGTAAGATATGTACAATTTGCGCATTCACATGCGGGGCTGTTCCCCGTTACATTTTCTTGTAAAATGAGGTCTGGTCAATAGACGAGGAGCCGAGTATATTCGCAAATAATGAGTCCCTTTTACAATCAGTTCCTTCGAGGCGGCGATTTCAAGTTGCCGTTATGGCAACCGGAGCCTTTGCTGTTCCTTCGATACAGGCGTTATGTGAGTCAGACCAGTTTGATATTGTCTGCCTTGTAACGGGTCCGTTGCGCTATGATAAAAAGGGTAATCCGATTATCACCCCAGCCCGACAGGCAGCAGCCGAATATGGCTTGCTTATCGTTGAACAGGAAGATGTCAATTCGGTTGAATGCTTTGAATTTCTCTATTTGATGCGTCCCGACTTGGTTTTCGCTTGTGATTTCGGTCAAATTCTTTCCAAACGCACATTGTCTTGTCCACTGGTCGGTGCGATCAATTTGCACGGTTCGCTGTTGCCTCGGTTTCGCGGAGCCGCTCCTGTCCACTGGGCAATTCTCACGGGTGAATCCTACACCGGTGTCAGTATTATTCACATGACTCCGCAAATTGATGCGGGACCGGTCATTGCCCAAAGTCCGCCGCTTCCCATCAGTCCCTACGAAACGGTGGTCGAACTGGAAGAGCGACTTGCCGAATATGGTGCCGAGTTGGTCCTCGATACTATTTCTCAAGTAGCACAAAATAAAACAGTCCGTATTATTGAACAACGACATGAGAGAGCGTCGAAGGCTCCGCGTTTGACAAAGGAACATGGTTTTGTTCCATGGGATAGTTCATCGCAAGATATTTTTAATCATTATCGGGCGACGATTCCGTGGCCAAGAGCATTTACCGATTGGCATCGGGAAGATGGATCGATACTTCGTTTGATTCTTGGAGCCATCACTCCTCTGGATGATTCATTACAGGAATTGGTGAGCGAAGATTTTAGTCAGACATCATTTGTAGCTCCTATCTTGACCGACGCAAAGATGAACAACTTGGCAGACTTAATGGCAGCACCCAAAGTGTCGGCGACCAAAAAACGACGCTTGTCCCATTCTCGCCGTCCTTCATGGTGGAAACCGGGTGTCGTGATCCATGCCGAGATGGGAATGTTGATAGTTGCGGCAAAGGAAGGAGCAGTACGAATTGATGAAATTCAACCGGCTGGCAAAAAGATGATGCGTGTCCACGATTTCCTGCGGGGCTATCATGTGAAACAAAGGGACAAATTGGGGTGATACAGGTACGCAAAATCGCCACTTTTGTCGATTTATACCACCGTCTTGCTAATTCCTGGCAATCGTGTAGAATCACTTTGCTTTTGCTCTAAACATGAGGTGAACAGTGCCGGGTACAGCCGTAATCGGTCTCCAATGGGGAGACGAAGCCAAAGGGAAAATAGTCGATCTGCTTACGGGGCAACATGATGTCGTCGTCCGCTATCAGGGCGGAGCGAATGCCGGTCATACCGTCGTATTTGGGGACAAAAAATACAAACTCTCCCTGATTCCAAGCGGCATTTTTCGTCCGCACGTCCAATGTGTCATCACCGGAGGTGTCGTTCTCCACCCCCAAGCCATTCTGAAAGAAATCGACACTCTCGGTTCGCAGGGAGTGTCGATTGGAAAAAATTTGATGATCAGTGATCGGGCTCATATTATTTTTCCGTGGCACCACATCGAAGATGTCCTGTTTAATAAAGTCGGCAATAGCGAACCTATTGGCACAACCATGCGGGGAATCGGTCCTTGCTACCGGGATAAAGTCGGTCGGTCACTTGCCATTAGGCTTTGTGATCTTTACCGACCCGATCTTAAAAAACGTATTGGTAGTATCATTGATGCAAAAAACCGAATGATCGGCGGGCTCATCAACAATGTCGATAATTCGATGGGGATTCCCGGCATCGACGCAGAATTTAATACCGATGCCATTCATAAGGAGTACACCGAATATGCCGAACGGCTTCGTCCTTACGTTACCAATACCACCGATTATCTTTTGGATGCGGTTGATGCCGATCGGCGAATCCTCTTTGAGGGAGCACAGGGTGCGCTTCTGGACATTGATCATGGAACTTTTCCCTACGTCACGAGCAGTAACAGTAGCGGTGTGGGAATTGCCAGTGGGAGTGGTGTGCCCGCCAAATTTGTTTCCAAAATGGTCGGCGTACTAAAAGCCTACACAACACGTGTAGGCGGCGGTCCCTTTCCGACGGAACAATCGAACGATGTTGGCCAAAAAATACGAGATCGCGGTAATGAATACGGTACGGTAACAAAACGTCCCCGACGTTGCGGTTGGTTCGATGCCGTCGCCGCTCGATATACTGCAAGACTCGGCGGTGTAGATGCGCTGGCACTGATGCTGTTAGACGTGTTAAGTACCTTTGACACGTTGCAAATATGCACGGCTTATGAAATCGATGGTCGCCGCATTCATGCGTTTCCGAGTTCAACCGAAGATTTGCGGCGAGTGCAGCCTCTGTACGAAACGTTGCCGGGTTGGTCGGAAGACATTAGCGGAATACGGTCGTTTGACGATTTGCCTATCAACGCACAGAATTACGTTAAGCGGATTGGCGAACTCGTCGACAAATCCATTGAATTGGTTTCGGTAGGACCCGACCGGGAACAAACGATTGTGGAGAACCCGATTTGATAAGGTGTGCGAACTTGCACACCATCTCCCTCTTGCAATCTTAAAAAGTGTGCTACACTGCGCAACATCCCGGTAGGGATGTATCTTTCGGTAGAAAGAATGCAAAAACAACTCATGGCATTCCTAATGGAATGCGTTGCCCTGTCGGAGCGAGAATCGCAATCTAAAGATTGCGGCTCTGTTAACGTAACCCTTTACCCAATTAAACCGATGAGCAAAATCAAACGTCGCAACCGCAAACGCACCTGCCGTATCGAAGAACTCGAAC
>Ga0082212_10009182_pt1 | contig 12774 bp, 15 predicted proteins | sample TergutNt197P3_FD_71548 | JGI IMG/M metagenome (GOLD analysis project Ga0082212, IMG submission 71548) | Neocapritermes taracua P3 segment gut microbial communities from Petit-Saut dam, French Guiana - Nt197 P3 | ecosystem: Host-associated > Arthropoda: Insects > Digestive system > Gut ... | reverse complement strand
GTCCCGCTTGGGGCGCAGGCGGCTAGCAGCAGGGATACGGCCAAGGCTACGGTCAATACGCGTTTCATGTTCATCTCTCCTGATTTTGATTTTTTGTCCGGCGCATATGTCCACTGTACCCCTTAGAGTTATGTCTAAGTCAAGGGTTTTTTCATAAAAAAAGCACGGGTATTTTTCCCGTGCGCTTGGATCGGTCCGTTTTCAGCCGTCTCCGGCTTCCCGCAGGTATCGCCGGCGCGCGTTTTCTCCGGTATCCTCCCAGTGTTTGTCGTGAATATACTCTGTACCGGCGTCGATCGCGGTTTCATAATACCAAATCTTATAGCCGATGACCTCCATGTATTGCTTGTACTCCTCCATCTGCCGCCGCACCTCCGCCTGATGATCGCGCATGAATTGCAGGCGCTGTTCCAGCGCGCCGTCGCCCAGCACGCATAGGTCAAGATAGCGTTTGATCTCCTTGATCTTCATGCCGGTCGCCTTTAACATGCTGATGATCTCCAGGCATTCCATGTCCAACTCGGAGAATTGACGGACGCCGGCCCGGTTGCGGTTCATAAATGGCAAAAGCCCCTGTTTATCATAAAACCGGATCGTATACGGACAAATGCCGCTGATACCGGCGGCCTCGCTGATCGTGTACGCCATCCTAAGACCACTCTCCTTTTTGACAATTATAGCATACTTGACGCGACAACGGTATGTCTTGTTCAAATGTAACCAGATAACTGTTGCCAAGCCTGGCTATTGATGATACAATACTCTAAACACGATCCGTTGAAAAGGGGGGCGCCGTTATGTCAAACGCGGACAGTATCCATGCCGGCATTTTATTGGACAGCGGGACCAACGAACTGGAAGTGATGGAGTTTACCATCGCGGGCGGTATTTTTGGCATCAACGTGGCTAAGATCACGGAGGTCATGCAGCGCAGGCCCGTGAAATCCATGCCCAATTGCCACCCCAACGTCGAGGGCATCTTTATGCCGCGCGACCTGGTCATCACGGTTATCGACCTGGCCGGTTACATGGGGCTTCCCGCGCGCGAGAACCAAGAGCGGGACATCTTTATGATCACCGGCTTCAATGAAATGCAGATCGCGTTTCATGTCCATACCGTGGAGGAGATACACCGGATCAAATGGAGCGACATCGAGAAGCCCGACAGCACCATCTACGGCGGCGTCGAGGGGCTGGCGACCGGCATCGCCAAGGTCGGGCAGAAGCTCATCACCATCATTGATTTTGAAAGCATCATCTGCACCATCAGCCCGGAGGCCGGGATACAGATTTCCGAGGTCACCGCGCTGGGGCCGCGCGAACGCAGCGCGAAGCCCGTCGTCACCGCCGACGACTCGCTGCTGCTGAAAAAGCTGATCTATGAGTCGCTGACGCAGGCCGGATATACCAACATCAACTCCTTCCCGAACGGGCAGGAGCTGTGGGACTATCTGCAGCGTATGCGCGATGAAGCGACAGAACAGGGCCTGCCCATCGGGTCAAAGGTGGCGGCCGTGATCACGGACATCGAAATGCCGATGATGGACGGACACCGGCTGACCAAGCTGATCAAGGACGACCCGGTTTTGAAGGCCGTCCCCGTCATCCTCTTCTCCAGCCTGATCGACGAGGCCATGCGCGTTAAAGGCGAGGAATTGGGCGCGAACGCGCAGTTGTCGAAGCCCGAGATCGGGATGCTGGTCACGACGCTGGATCAGTGGATCATATAGGTCCTTAACGGAGGTTGCGCATGAACCCCATATTCAGTTCCAAAAAACTGAAATCGCTTTTGCCGTATTTCCTGCTGGCGGTGGCCGTGATCGCCGTATATAAGATCGTCATCGAATTGCATGTCGTCGTTGGGGTCATACAAGCGGCCTGGCGCATCATCACCCCGTTTTTCTACGGCTTTTTGCTGGCGTATGTCGTCAACGTGCCCTGCGGCGGCATTCAGAAGCTGCTCGGAAAAGTAAAAATCAAATTTATACGGAAACGGAAAAAACCGCTCAGCATCATTCTGGTCTTTATCCTGATCGCACTGGTTCTGTATTCGGTCCTGAACTTGGTCATTCCCACGGTATACAGCAGCGTGTCTTATTTCGTTTCCCAGCTTTCGACATACTACGCCAATGTGCTGCAGTTTGTGGAGGGCCTGAATGAAATGGAGTTCCTGGGCATCGACCTCAGCGCGGAACGGATCGTGTCCATGCTGCAAAACATGTTCCAGGATATCAGCTTTGAAAGCCTCGCCTCGCCGATCAACGCGCTGTTCGGCGTATCGTCGGCCATCTTCACCTTCTTTTTGGCCTTTATCTCCTCGATCTACATTTTGCTGGAAAAAGACAAGTTCAAGGAATTTCTCTCCAAGATGCTGAAGGCGTTCCTGTCCGCCCCGGCCTACAACGCGGTGCTGAAGTATGCCGACCGGCTGAACCTAAATTTTAAGCGCTATATTTTTGTGCAGACGATCGACGGCTGTATCCTCGGCACGATCGTAACGATCGAGCTGACCATATTGCGCTCCCCTTACGCGCTGGTCCTCGGGATCATGCTGGGGATCGTCAACTATATCCCCTATTTCGGGTCGATCATCGGGTCGATCACCACGGTGCTGATCGTGTTCTTTACGCAAGGGTTTACCACAGCCCTGATCGCGGCCATCATGCTGCTGGTCACACAGCAGATCGACGGCAACGTGATCCAGCCCAGGCTGATGGGCGGGTCGTTCTCCCTCAGCCCGCTGCTGGTCATCATCTGTATCACCATCGGCGGGGCCTTGTCCGGCCCGCTGGGCATGATCGTCGCCATCCCGATCATCGCGGTTTTGAAGGATATCCTGGATAACATCATCGAGTATTATGAGCATAAAAAGGCCGGAAAACTGGAGGAGCCGGAGGAACTGTAATTACAAAACAGGAGGTCGTCATGGAAAGTAAAATCTTCTCTGTGTCCCTGGAGGACAGCCCGCGCATATCCATCAACGTCATCCCCGGCCACTTCACCACCAGCAACGCGCACGTCAACTTTTATCTGGACGTGGGCGGCCTGAAATCCAGCGCGCTGGCGGCGCGGGACGCGGCGCGGGCGCTGGCGGTCCCGTATTTTTCAAGCACGCCTGTGGATACGATCGTGTGTATGGAAAAGACCGCGGCGATCGGCGCCTACCTTGCGGAGGAACTGACCCACGAAGGGGCGTCGGCGATCAACAGCGGCAACGATATCCATGTGATATCGCCCATCAGCAACGTGAATAACAATCTGGTCTTTCCCGACAGTATGCTGCAATGGATCACGGGCCGGAACATCCTTCTGCTGGTCGCGTCGGTGTCCAGCGGCCGGACGGTCCAAAGCGCGCTGGAATGCCTGACGTACTACGGCGGCAAGGTCGCCGGGATATCCGCCCTGTTCCGGGCCTTGCCGGATACGCCGGGACAGGAGATCCACGCGCTCTTTACCGCCGAGGACATCCAGGGCTATATCCTCTCCGACCCCAGCCAATGCGCGATGTGCAAAGCGGGCGTCAAGCTGGACGCGATCGTCAACAGCGAAGGGTATACGAAAATCACGGGTCAGTAAGAGGGCTGCACGTTAGGTCAGGCATATGTTACACGGGTTTACGGCGTCGGCGCGGGGATCGCCGGCATTGTCAAATCTTTCTGCTCAAGGGAACAGGGCTTCTTGCCCGTCGCGGCTTTCCAGATGGTCACCTTCGCGCCGCTTAGAATTTCAGCGTTAGCATCCGTCACCGCATATACGATGTTCAACGTGGTGGGGGCGGTCGGTGAGCCGTAAACCTTATCATCCACTTTACACAGATCACCCTTTTTCAGTTTCAGCACCGCCGCGCCTTTCTTTACAACAGGGGCCTTATAGGCCGGTACTTTCAGGAAAGCGGCGGGCTTCACCCTGAAGGGCTTGCTGGCCGGGATATATGTGCCCTTCTGAGCGTCGGCCTCCGCGACGGAGCGGAACAGGAACGTCGCCTTTGTGCCGGGCTGGGCGAGGGCGTAGCCACCGACGGGAATTGACTGCCATTCCCCGCGCGGCGTCTTGCCGTCGGTGGTATCGGCCCATTCATATGTACCTTCGGGCGCGGTGTATTCAGACGCGCCTTTCTTTCCCAGCACCCATGTAGTCGTGTCTTGGCTCCAATAGAACGGCCCGAGTTTTTCCGGGTTGGCCTTGGGGCGTTTCTCTATGGTGGGGAATTTGACGATGGTCGCGCTGCTGGCGACGCCTTTTTTCTCCTTCACGGTTTTGCCGTCTTTGACGTCTTTATCGTTCCACTTGCTGGCGACCCAGAGTTCAATGCCCTTATCAAACAGCTTGTTCAGTTTATCGCCTGTGGGTAACGCGCCTTTCTTCCACTTCGTCCCGCCGTCCAGGCTATACGCCGCCACGGTAATACCGGGGGTGACGGTTTCCGCGGCGAGGTTGATATGCGGCGCGGTTTCGTCGGTTAGGCTGATTGTGCCGGTGTAGTTTATACCTTCCGTGCCCCCGGGAGGAACGACGCCGTAAGTGTTCTCAAAGTTGGCCGTTACCGTGACCGCATTCGCAGGCATAACAAATGTGGTATTTGCGCTATTTGCGTTTGCAAAATTCACGCCGGGGCTGGTTGTCGCCCAATTTTTGAACTGCTGTCCGTTGGGTGCAGAATTGGCTGTTATAGCAACGGTTGCGCCCTCTTCGTATGAGCCGCCGCCTGTGCCGTTGCTTACTGTGACAGTTTTAGGAGACCCGCCACCAACAGGCCATATTTTCACAGGCACGGCTTTGCTGGTGAATGTGCCGTTAGTGCCGTCGCCAAGCTGACCTGCTTCATTGTTCCCCCAAGCCCAAAGGCTGCCGTCCTTCTTGATCGCCAGTGTGTAATTATCGCCGGCTGATACGCTTTTCCAATTGTACTCGTCTGGCGTGCCGGTAATTCGTACAGGCGCGCGCCAAGTGCCGGAACTACCGGTGCCAAGTTGCCCGGAGCCATTTCTCCCCCAAGCCCAAAGGCTGCCGTCGGACCTGATTGCCACTGTGTGAGATTGGCCCACCGACACTTCGTTCCAGAAGTTATACCCGTCGGGCGTGTCGGGAATCCGTACAGGCTCGGTTTTGAAGCGATCATGAGCTGTGCCCCAATCGATTCCGGCGCCAAGCAGGCCTAGTTCATCATTTCCCCAAGCCCAAAGGCTGCCGTCGGTCTTGGTTCCCACCGCGTGTTCGTAACCCACCGACACATGCGACCAATTGTAATCAATCCGTACAGGTGTGTTGTTGGCGGTGCTATAGCCGGTATTAGCGCCGTTGCCAAGTAGACCGTAGTTGTTGAACCCCCAAGCCCAGCGACCGCCGTCGATATTGATAGCCATTGTGCAGTCCACGCCCGCCGACACGTCTATCCAGCCGCTGTATATAGCGGCAATCTGTACAGGCGCGTTTCTGTCGGTGTTGGTGCCGTCGCCAAGCTGACCATTGTAGTTTTGCCCCCAAGCCCACATACTTTGATCGTGCTTGACTGCCGCTGTGTGATAACGGCCCGCCGTTACGCGCCACCAGTTATAATCGTTAGTCGTGCCGGTAATCCGTACAGGCGCGTTTCTGTTGGTGTTGGTGCCGTCGCCAAGCTGTCCGTTGTCATTTCGCCCCCAAGCCCAAAGGCTGCCGTTGGTCTTGATGGCTACTGTATGTCCGTGACCCGCCGACACACTTTCCCAATCGTTCTCGTCGGTAATCCGTACAGGCGTGTTTCTGCTGGTGTTGGTGCCGTCGCCAAGCTGACCGTAGTAGTTTTCACCCCAAGCCCAAAGGCTGCCGTCTTTCTTGATTGCCACTGTGTGCCAGCCACCCGCCGATACTTGTGCGATACCCGGCTCGTCGCTCCACGTCGCGCCTGAAGCCGCCGCTGGCTGCGTCATTTCCGGGATGAACGCCAACATAACCAACGCCAATGTCCAGCTAAGTAGTTTTTTCATGTAAACCGACCGTCCTTTCAATATGGGACTACTGTCAAAAGGTACACCTTTTGACAGTAGCCCTATCCGAAAAAAAGCCCTTCAAAAAGTCTTGACTTTCCTGCTAAATTATGCTATGCTCCGCATAAATCCAAGCAATTCTATCGGCTATCAAAAGGTGTACCTTTTGATAGCCGTTTCTTTCGTCCAAAACAAAGCAAACCCCCGTCATTGCAAGCGTTAGATGCAATGACAGCATGGGCCTTATCCAACAAGTCTAACGGGCGGCTCCCACACCGGAGAGCCGCCCGTTTGCTTTTACCGTTTTCCTTTAATCCCCTTCAAACCGCACCCGCAGTTCCGCGTTCAGCCCCGCGGCTTCCAGTTTACCCGCCCCGGCGCGGCCGTTCAGGTTGCGGCGGCCGTAATGCTGGCCGTCGACGGTCAGCGAGGCGTTCAGGCCCTCGGCGCTGATGTCATAGTCGTCGCGGGAGCCGGGCAGCCGGAGGTCGGCCTGGGCGTTCACGCCGGAAACACTGGCCCTGCGGAGCCCGGCCGTGCCGCCGACATTCAGCGTGGCGTTCACTCCGGCGATCTCAAGCCGCTCACAGTCCCCGTCGCTGACGTCCAGACGCCCGCTGACGGTCGCCATTTCCACGAAACCGATCTCACAGTCCGCGAGGGTGACCCGGCCCGATACATTGCCGACGTACAGACTGTCGGCGCGGCAATCGCGCAAGTCAAGGCGCGTGTCCACGCCCGCGTAGGTGATCTTAGCGGCGCTGATGCCGTCAAAGTCCACCGTGCTGCTGACGATGGCGATGCTGATATCGCCCAGGTCCATCCCCTCCGGGACCGTGACGGTCACGGGGCGGGAAGAGCCCGCGTCATTATAGAAGTCATGGCGTTCATTCCAGCGGATGTCCCACCAGAACAGGCCGTCTAAAAATTGCAGCCAGCCGTCGTAGTAGAAGCGGAAGCCGTCAGGCCCGAAGCTGAGGCCGTTGATCATGCTGTTGGATTCGTCGCGCCGGAAGGTCACATGGCCGGACGCGGACTCGGTCAAAGCGTACTGGTTATCGTATGACTGCGACCATTCGATGGTAACGGTGTCCTGCCGCGCGGAGGACTTGATCGTCACCGGCTCGCCGACCAGCAGAAGCTCCAAAGACCGGACGTTGCTGAGTTCTTGGGATTGCGCGCCTGTGTTTGTGTATGTGCGGTCGGCGTATCTCTGCTCCCACATCTGATTGCTGAAGCTGACGCCGCTGGCGCGGGCGACGCCCACGCAGGCGGTGGTGATCACGATGCCGCCCAGCACAAAGCACGCGGCGACGATCAGCAGGGTTTTGATGGCCTTGCTCATGCCACGACCTCCTTCTTTCTGCGTTTGGTAACGCTCATGTATATCTTGCGGAACAGCTTGGCGCACGCGCGGAACAACAGCCGCAGCAGCGCCCAGCTGCCTATGCCGCTGAACAGGCCCAGCCCCGCGCAGATCAGCCCCGCGCCGATCAGGGCAAAGCCCAATAGCGGCGCGCTTGACACGACGGAGGCGAAGCCCGCGATGATCAGCGCGACGCCGCTGACGCCCAGGGCCAGCAATACCGAAAATGCCGCTATGACCAAGCTGATGCCGACCATCCCGACGGCAAACAGCACCATCAGTAGCGCAAACCCCAGCGGCAAGCCGATCGGCAGCGCGAACACGCCCAACAGGACCAGCAAGACCGTGTTCATGTTCTTGGCCGACGGCTGCTGTTCGGCGCGCAGGAACGCCAGCTCCACGCGCACGCGCTCGGCGATGACCTCCGGCGAGTCCAGCCCGGCCGTGATTTCCTCCTCTGTCTTACCGGCCTCCAGCGAGTCGGAAAACAGTTCCTCGTAGTATTCCACTACCCGCGCCGTCTCGGCGGATGAAAAACCCTCCAGCCTGCCCTTGAGCTGGGACATAAATGCTTCTCGTGTCATGGGGCATCTCCCTCCTCTGTTTGGCTTTGCGGAGCGGCAGACGTCTGCCGTCCCCCGTCTTCCTCCGCCATGATGTAGTCTACCGCGCGTTTGACTTCCCGCCATTCGCCGCGGAAGGTTTGCAGGCGCGCCATCCCCGGCCCGGTCAGGCAGTAATATTTCCGCAAGCGCCCGCCATGCTCCTGGCTCCGCGTGGTCAGGCATCCCTGCTGCTCCAGGCGGCGCAGGATCGGGTACAGCGTGGACTCGCTGATCTCCATCACGCCCAGCGTGTCCTGCGTGATCATGTACCCGTACGACTCCCCGCGCGAGAGTACGGCCAGCACACAAGCGTCCAGCAAACCCCGCTTGATTTGGGCATCCATCGCGGCAGCCCTCCTTTCTTAGATGATGTATGGTATCGTGCTATGTGCCATATTATACACCGCATAGTATCGGGTGTCAAGAGGTATTTTGAAAATATTTTTCAAAAGCTCTTGACATTGGATCACACTCCAATGTTATACTTTTTTCAGACGGGGGGGGAGGGCTACCTATGAAATGGACAATCAAGCAGGCCGCGGAAGAAACCGGGCTCTCTGCCGATACGTTACGCTATTACGAGAAAGAGGGGCTGGTTTCGCCGAAACGCCATGAGAACGGATACCGGGATTACGATGAACACGACATAGCGACGCTGAAACATATCGTGGTCATGAAATACGCGCATTTTACCCTTGCCGAAATGAAGAGCATGGAAGAACTCTATGATCGGCAACCCAGCGCGGAGTGCAACATGATTGTCAAAGGTATACTGAACGCAAAAATCACCGAACTCCGGCAAGCCATGCTCAACTATCAGAAAATCATCAAGCTGATGGAGGCGTTGCTGCCGATGGTGGAGAGTGCAGACGCCTATCACAGAAACGAGGCGCGGGTAGACGAATTTATCATCCAAATCTTTGACGATATAAAGAAATGAGGTTTTGATATGGCGACAGTTTATTGCTTTACCTCCACCGGCAACAGCCTGTACACCGCCAATACCATCGCGGACAAAATTGGGGGAAAGGTTCTGCCCATGAGGGGCGGGCCGGCGGTCTGCAACGATGATATCATCGGCTTTGTCTTTCCATGCTACTTTTGGGGATTGCCCCGTATGGTCGGGCGTTTTATCTCGAAGCTGCAAATCACAAACAAGGACGCGTACGTCTTTGCGGTCGTCACCTGCGGCGGCCCGGTTCCCGGCGTGCTTGGGCCGCCGAAGAAAATCTTGAAGCGAAAGGGCGTCCGGCTTCGTTATGGAGAAAGAGTATTATCAGTTACAAATTATCTCCCGGAGTATACGGCCAAAGACAGCCAAGCGCTACGACAGGATATCAAGGCCCAGATTGATAGGATTGCCGAAGCGGTCAGCCGCCGGGAAGAAAATCGGATCAAGGCGCTTCCGGCATTAAACAGCCTGATATCCCGTGCCTGTCCGGGCGAAAACAGCGACCAATACTTCAGCGTCGCGCCCCAATGCACCCATTGCGCGACGTGCCAGAAGGTCTGTCCGGCCGGCAACATCATAATAGAAGGCGGCAAGCCTGATTTTCAGCATACATGCGAACACTGTCTGGCCTGTCTGCATAACTGCCCTGTTCAGGCGATAGACTGGAAAGGCAAAACGCAGGGCAAAGCGCGGTACAGAAATGTACATATCTCGCTGGACAACTTAATCACTTTCAATAGAGGAGCTGAATAGAAATGCGAAAAATCTCTTTACTCGCGGCGTTATTGACGCTCGTTCTCCTAAGCGCCTGTTCAGGCGATGACCGCCAGTCGGAACCGCCTGTCCCTGAGCCGGGCGTGCTGACCGTCACCTTTGACTACGAAAAGCAGTCCGGCCACGCGTCCAATCAGTTTGCCGTGTGGATCGAGGATATGGAAGGTAGCCTAATAAAGACGCTCTATGCCACGAAGTTTACGGCCGGCGGCGGATATAAAAACAGACCAGACTCCATATCCCTGTGGGTCGAAAAATCCGGGCTTGCGTCCATGCCGAAAGCTGAACTGGACGCGGTGACCGGCAGCCCGCCTTGTCCGAAGACGCCGTTGAAAACGGTATGATTGGCGCGGTGACGGCAGTTTGGGAGCCATGAACCCACAGCTTCGCCGGCTCTCTATTGTGGAAACCGGGGCTCTCAAGGATTATAAAAAAAATTCAGAGATTTCCTGATAGGCTTGCTCTTGATTTCCCCAAAAGCCTTTGGTATACTGACAACAAGTTGTACAAGCAAGAAGGAAGGGTTATATGGAATATAAGGACATGCGCTTTAAGGTTCCGCACGAGAGCCAATCATATCAACAGGATTCCCATTTTGTCATTGAAATGATCCAAGCCATCATTCAAGACGCCATTGATAACGGCAATAACAAAATCATCCTGATGCCATAAAGAAATTTCTCGAAGCCGTTAAGGAAAAATACCCGGATAATATGATCCAGATGGAGTTTGACGATGTTGTTGATATAGCCGCCGAGTAAATCGTTTGATTTGAAAATACTATACGAAAGCAGGTGACCCGTCCGCATGGGGTACAACATTGATCTGACCCGGATATCCGTCCTCCGGTATCGGGACATCCTAAAAAATCAGAATTTGCTGCCGGGCCGGAGAATGTTGCTGGAAAATATCGACGAAAATTTTCATAAGATAGAAAATTCCGGTGTTCATGATTTGGCGGAACTAAAGGCCAAACTGTCCTCAGTTCCGCGGCTTTCCGCGTTTGCCTTGGAGACGGGCGTGCCTGGAAATTATCTGCTGACTTTGAAACGGGAAATGGGGAGTTTGGAGCAGAAGCCAGTCCCGATCTCTGATTTCCCCGGTATTTCCGCCGATACTGCCGCCGCGCTGCAAGCTAAGGGCGTAAAGACCTCAAAAGATGTATACGATTTGAAAATCGACCCCAACGACGCTTCCGCGGTAAGCCGGGAAATGGGCCTTGCGGCCGGCGAACTGCAAGAACTAAACAGCTTGTGCGATCTGGTCAGGATCAACGGCGTGGGGCCCATCGCCGCGCGGACGCTATACGAGAGCGGTCATACAAGCGCGCCAGAGATTGCCCGCGCCAAGGCGGGGCCATTGCTGGAGGGCATGAACGCGGTGAACGCGGACAAGCGATATTACATGGTGAAGCTGGGCGAAAAGGACATGCAGTTTATCATTGACGCGGCGAATATCCTTCTGGAGGCGTAGGTCTTCAACCTTCAAGGCTGCTGACAAACGCCTTGATCCCCGTGCTTCTGCCGACGCGGATGCGCCGCACCTCGTACCTATCCCGCGCGGTGTTGTGTACGCCGCCGTCGCGGCGGACGCCGTATTGATAGTATTTTTCCGTATACTCCTTGACCCGCCCATTGAATTCCCCGTAGGGGTAGGACAGCGCGACGACCGGCTTGCCCGTCAGCTCTTCGATATAGGTCTTGGAGACCCGCAGCTCCCTGTCCAGGCGCTCGGCGGATACGGAGCGCAGGTTGGGGTGCGACAGCGTGTGGGCCTCGAATTTCACAAGACCGGAATCGCTCATCTCGCGGATCATCTCCGGGGCCAGCCCGGACGACCAGGCGAACAGGAACAGCGTGATCTTGGCGTCGTGCGCCTTGAGGATCGGGAAGATCTCGCGGTAGTTCGCCTCGTAGCCGTCGTCAAAGGTGATCAGGACAGGCTTCGGGATATCCCCGAAATCCTGCATGTCCTCGAAGGTGCAGAAGGTGTAGCCCTGTTCTTTCAGCGTTTTGAGTTGCAGCTCAAACTGCGAGGGCTTGACGTACAGCTCCGGGTACTCGCTGTCGGGCCTTGTTTCGCTGGAGGTGTGGTACATCAGGATGGGCACGTTCCGGGCGGGCGGGGGCGCGGACCCCAGCAGTCCGTACAGGACCGCCGCGCAGAGCAGGGCAAACAGACTTTTTTTCACGGCAGACGCCACCTTTCCTTGCTGTACAGTATGCGACCGGAACGCCCGGCCGATACGGTGCGGCGGCGGCCCAATAAAAGCCAAAAACACCCCCTGCCCGTTAGAAACGGACAGGGGGCGCGTCTGCTTATGGAAGCGCGGTCAGGCTTTGCTGATGGCCTTGCACATGCGCGACTTGCGCCGCGCGGCGGCGTTCTTGGAGATCAGGCCGCGGGCGACCGCCTTGTCGATGGCCTTCTGGGCCTCTATATACGCGGAGCCGGCTGCCGCCTTGTCTCCTCCCGCCACGACGACCTGCACCTTCTTGATGTTGGTTTTCAGACTCGACTTGGCCATCTTATTGCGAAGCGACTTATGCGCGTTGACCGACACGCGCTTCTTCGCAGACCGGATATTCGGCAAACGAGCCACCTCCTTTTCTTAGAATACTATGCCCCGAAACCGGGCACGCCAAAAAAGTATAGCACAGCCTTTGGGCAAATGCAAGCTTTTTTATTCAAAATTATTCAGCGGGCAAATTTTGCGCCTCCCCCTAGCCTCCTTTCGCAAAAGGAGGTGGCACGCCGAAGGCGTGACGGAGGATTATCCCCGGGGGCGCTACTTATTCAAATAATCCCACAAATTCAGCATCAAAACGATGCCCGACTCGCGGGTAAATTTGCCCTGCGGGTTGAATTTGCCATCGCTTCCGCTCATTAGCCCTGCCGCTTGCGCTTTTACTACATGTTCCACGGCCCAGCCGGAGATAGTGGAACTGTCATTGAACATGATGGGGGTCGCGTCAGGCTCCATGTCCAACGCTTTCAGCAGATTGACCAGCAAAGCCGCCGCCATTTCGCGGTTGAATGTCAAATCCGGGCTAAACAATGTACCCTCGGCATTTGTTCCGCCGACAATACCCACCCCCGCCGCTTTCTGTA
>Ga0082212_10009181_pt1 | contig 12774 bp, 12 predicted proteins | sample TergutNt197P3_FD_71548 | JGI IMG/M metagenome (GOLD analysis project Ga0082212, IMG submission 71548) | Neocapritermes taracua P3 segment gut microbial communities from Petit-Saut dam, French Guiana - Nt197 P3 | ecosystem: Host-associated > Arthropoda: Insects > Digestive system > Gut ... | reverse complement strand
CGGCAAACCCGCAAAGTTTGACTAATTCAATACCCCCACTTCTGCCGTAATAATATTCTTGCCTTCATCATACTTGTGCTGCAAGGATTTTGTGCTTTTTTTCACCATCATGGCAGACAAATCGTCTTCGGCGTTTTCCAGAGCATCGAATTTTTCACCGCCGTAAGACACGGACAGCTCGTAAGTGCCAAGCTTTTCCGAAAAGCTCAAATTCAGGGAACATGCTCCGTATTTAGGCGCAACAATATTGATAACTAATTCCTCTGCCAATAGTTGCAGTTTATGAGCGGTCTTTTTCTCAATAGCATGGCGGAAGCAGAAATTTTCCACGCCGCCGAGCATCTCCACATAATCGAAATTGCGGCTTTGCAGCATTTCAACGGTTTGTTCGTCGCGAAGAAAACTGTTGGTAGCTGTAATTTTGAGTTCGGGATTTATATCAAGGAAACGGTGTTTCAGGATTTCGGTTTTGGATTTGCCCGTTGTGGAGACGAGCGCCGGCAACTGGCGGTTGCGGTTGGTCTTTTCCACGACATCGCCATCTACAATAGCCAAATGCCCGATTCCAGCCCGACAAAGCATCTCGGCAGCATAGGCGCCCACGCCGCCCAAACCGACTACTAAAACCGAAGCGTTCCGCAGTTTTTCCATTTTCTCGTTGCCCAGCAAAAGGCTTGTTCTTTCATTCCAATTCATTGCCGTACAAATGCTTGCCTGAAATTCCATTCGATTTTTTCTGTCAGATCGGCCGCCGACAATTTTAATATTTCGGATGTACGTTCATACACTGCATGGATGGACATGGCCGATTCGTCGGTTTCGAGAAACAACTTGTCGGGAGGCACGACGGAGATCGCTTCGCCGCTTTTTGATTCTTCATCGAGCAGTGCCGACCCGAAAGAGAAATAAAAACCCGCACCTGCCAATTGTTCCGCAGTTTTGGCATTTCCCTGAAAGCCGTGTAAGATCCAGGGTATGGAAGGATTCATTTTTTTGTGAAGCTGGAAAATCTCATTCGAAGCCCTGACGCAATGTATGATTACCGGCTTTTGAAATGCTTCGGCCATTTCAGCCTGCTGCATGAAAATGTCGGTTTGCAGTTGCAAGTCTGTTTTTGCAGTTTTGTCGAGTCCACATTCACCGACAGCAATCACATCTTCGCGTTTGAGCGTCCTCATCACACTGTCCAACTGCCTGTAACAGGCGTTTCCGGCGCCTATATACCAAGGGTGAAGTCCTACGGAATAAAATCCGCCCGGCGGCAACTCAACAAAATTACTGTCGGGAAAACGGTTCAGAATAAATAACCTGTTGGTTCCGACAGGTATATTATGTGTATGAATGTCAATACAATACATTGGAAAATATTAATTCTCGATTATGCCCGGATTGGGAAATTGGGTCTAATGTATTGCAACATTGATAAAACCTGACGTATAACCTTGTCGGCGCCGTCGAAAACGCTGCACCTCGACAATACAACAGCTATCTTTTTCATATCTTGAATGTTTTTATAATTCTACTTTTCAAAAGTAAAAAACTTCGGTTAAAACAGTAGCGTAATTTTTGTAAAAAGAGAGATTCTTGGAAACCTTCTTTTCTATTTTTTATCTTTTTCGCGTATTTCTGTTCTTCTTATTTTGCCGCTGATGGTTTTTGGCAATTCGTCCACGAATTCTATTATGCGTGGATATTTATATGGCGCTGTCACTTTTTTTACATGATTCTGAATTTCGTTTCTCAATTCATCGTTTGCCTTGTCTTTGTATTCATGCGCCAGAATGATGGTTGCTTTAACCACCTGTCCGCGTATCTCATCGGGAACTCCGGTAACAGCGCATTCAACCACCGCTGGATGGGTCATCAGTGCGCTTTCCACTTCGAAAGGCCCGATGCGGTAACCCGAACTTTTTATGACGTCGTCGTTGCGGCCCACAAACCAGAAATATCCGTCTTCGTCGCGCCATGCCACATCGCCCGTAAAGTAAGTATTGTCGTGAATGGCTACTTTCGTCAGTTCTTCGTTGCGGTAATATCCGCGGAACAATCCGGCAGGATATTTTTTATCATGGCGGATAATGATTTCGCCCTGTTCGCCCACTTCCGCAGGGCGGCCGTCGCTTGTCAGCAGGTCGATGTCGTAGTGAGGCCCGGGCAGGCCCATGGAACCGGGCTTGGGCTCAACCCACGGCGACGTGAAAATGGAAACGGTAGTTTCGCTCTGTCCATATCCTTCGCGCAGCTTGAGTCCTGTGAGTTTGTAAAACTGCTCATACACAGCCGGATTCAGTGCTTCACCGGCAATGGTGCAATATTCCAGCGACGATAAATCATATTGGGAAAGGTCTTCGCGGATTAAAAAACGGAAAATGGTGGGCGGCGCACACAACGATGTGATTTTATATTTTTCAATCATGGCCAGCATATCGCAGGGAGCAAATTTATCGTGGTCGTACACAAACACGCACGCCCCGATAATCCACTGTCCGTATAATTTGCCCCAAACGGCTTTCAGCCAGCCTGTATCGGCGATGGTCAGGTGCAGGCTTTTTTCGTGCAGGTTGTGCCAATATTTTGCGGTTACGATGTGCGCCAACGGATAAGCGCAATCGAGTTGAACCATCTTGGGGTTGCCCGTAGTTCCAGAGGTAAAGCTGATGATAAGCGTGTCGCTCGATTTGGTGATGCGGCGTTGCGGAACAAATGGCGATGCCTTTCCAATTTCCTTGTGGAAATCGAACCACCCGTCGGGAACAATTTCTCCGATGGATATTAGCTTTTCGACGGTGGGCGATTCAGGCAGCGATTGGATGATGTGCCCGATAATCGGCTCTTCACCCACGGCAATAATGGCTTTGATACCGGCTGCATTATTTCGGTATACCAAATCTTTTGTCGTCAGCAGATGGGTAGCAGGAATGATGACAGCACCGATTTTGTGAAGTGCCAAAATGGTAAACCAGAACTCGTAGCGGCGCTTCAGGATGGCCATTACAATATCGCCATTTTTAATTCCGATGGATTGGAAAAACGATGCCGTTTGGTCGGTGTATTTCTTAATTTCGGCGAAGGTAAATTCGCGGCAGTCGCCTTTGTCGTTTGTCCATAGCAGGGCGCGCTTCTCTGGTTCCTGCTCCGCCCAAGCATCTGCAATGTCGTATCCGAAGTTGAAATATTCGGGAACATTCAATTGATAATGAGCCTTGAAATCGGACCAGTCTTTGAATTCTGTTTGCGATAAATATTTTTCGAGCATGATATTATAAAGTTATTTAAAATGACAGCGAAGGCTGAAAGCTATACAGGTTGATTTTCGACCCTCACATAATTATCGCCAGAAACCGTGTTTTTGTTCCGTTCAGCGCTTTCATGCCGTGAGGTTTCGACGAGTCGAAATAGATGCTGTCGCCTTTGTTGAGGATGATTTCGTTGCCGGCAATTTGCAGTTGCAGCGTTCCGTCGAGTATAAAATTAAATTCCTGTCCGGCATGAGCGTTCAGGTGAATTGGCGCGTCGTTGGGCTCGACCGTCACCTCGAAAGGCTCAGCTTTGGCACTGCGGAATCCGTGTGCCAGCGACTGGTATTTATAAGCTTTTGTCCGCTCAATGCTTGCTCCGGTTCCTTTGCGAGTGATAAAATAGGTGCTGGCATGCGGCTCCTGCCCCGAGATCAATGTAGATATTTCGACATGGAAAGCCTGCGCCGCTTCGTAGAGGAAACTCATGGGAATATCGAAATTGCCCGACTCATATTTTTCGAAATCGGCGGGCGTTGTTTTTACACAGGCCGCAGCTTCGACAATACCAATGTCGAGAGCGTCGCGCAGTCCTCGCAACCGCTCGGCTATTTCCCTGATTTGGTCATTCATGATTCGTTAAAATTTTAAATGGTATCAAGATTGAATCACAAAGATAAGTTTCTATTCTTTTTTGAAAGAAAAATCCGGTCAATTCTTTCGAATCATAACGATAACAGAAAGGATTGGAGGTGTAATTTATGGCGTCTGGCGCTGAAAAACAATATGGGGATCAAAGTTTTGCCCGAACAGACTGGAGAAAAGCAAAGAATTTTAGCATTTTTCAGCAGGGAAATATCAGTTGGCAATCAAAATGAACCAGCAAAAAGGCGAAATCATAACCGCGATTTACCATTTGTAAACAAGGCAAACGCCGTTGATGCCGTTAAAATTATTCATACCAATGGAAAAATGGTTGTTTTCGTGTTGTTTACAGATAAATCTTCCGGTGATTGTGCCGATTACTGCGCCGGCAAAAACATCGCTCAACCAATGTTTATTGTCGTAAATTCTTGATACTCCAGTCAATGTCGCCAGCGAATAGGCGGTTATGGGAACCCAGAGCGTTTCTTTGTATTGATATGCGATGACCGAAGCAACCGCAAATGCCGATGTTGTATGTCCCGAGGGAAAACTTTTCCCGTTGAAAGGGCCTTGCCACTCCCATGGCGAGTCGCTGGTATCGGGGCGCGGACGGCCTGCCAAATATTTGGGAATGCGCACCAAAACGCCACTGATGATGAAGCTTTCGGCGGTCAGCAACGCTGTGGAGCGACTGCGGCTGTCGTCGGCAAACATGCCGTAAGCGAAAAAACCGGCAATCGCAGCGCCGGCATAATAATTTCCCATCGGCTCGAAGCCGTACTTTGACACATTGTCCAGAAAGTTGCTGTGGCTCTTGTCGAAAATTTTTTTCACTGGTTTGTCAATAGTTATCAAAGCGGCTGTTGTTCCGGCAAAAGCGGTAAATTTCAGCCACTCTTTTCCCTGCCAGCGAATGGGCGAGGTCACAAAATCGCGCGTGTCGGTATAGTAGGTTTTAACATAATCCCGATTCAGTTTCACCGAATCGACCTGTGCATAAATCCGGCCTGTAAAAATAAAAACAGAGCTTAGCAGAACCGCTATCGTAATTGCGGAGCGAAAATACTGGGAAATTATATTCTTGTACACTATTATATAATGTATGGGTTTGATTATTCCGATTTTTTGGCTTCGTCCCAAATTTTATCCATCTCTGCAAGGCTCATTTTTTTCAGGTCGATTCCTTTGCCCATGGTTTGGCTTTCGAGGTAGTTGAAACGTTTGATAAACTTTTGATTTGTCCGTTCGAGCGCCGCTTCGGGGTCGATGCCGTATAGTCTTGCTGCGTTGACCATGGCGAAAAACAGGTCGCCAAATTCGGCTTCCATTTTATCTGTGTCGCCTTTTACGATTTCGTCGTTCAGTTCCGAGATTTCCTCTTTCACTTTGTCCCAAACCTGTTCGCGCTGTTCCCAGTCGAAACCCACGCCCGACGCTTTTTCCTGAATGCGGTTTGCCTTGACAAGCGCAGGCAAAGCGCATGGCACACCTTCAAGAACCTTCTTGTTGCGTCCTTCTTCTTTGAGTTTCAGCGCTTCCCAGTTTCTCTCCACGTCGCGTGCTGTTTCAACATCCACATCGCCGAAAATATGCGGATGGCGGTATATCAATTTCTCGTTGATGCTTTTCAGCACATCGCCCATGTCGAAAGCGTTTTTTTCCGACCCTATTTTGGAGTAGAAAACAATGTGCAGCATCAAATCGCCCAGTTCTTTTTTTATTTCCTGCAAATCGTTTTCGAGGATGGCTTCGGCCAGTTCATAAGTTTCTTCGATGGTGAGCTTGCGCAGTGATTCCAAAGTTTGCGCTTTGTCCCACGGGCATTTGGTACGCAACTCATCCATTATGTCGAGCAGCCTCTGAAACTCTTTTTCCGTGTTTTTCATTCTTATCTGTTTAATTGGCGGATTGATTTCTTATTTATGAATTGTTGTTTCTCCGAAAGGTTTTTTTTGTATTTGTTTTCCGGTATTTTGGGCTTCTTCTCCATTTCCTGCAGATATAAGATGAAAATTATATATATGGTGAAAAGGCCTGGGTATTAAATCTGTTTTACCAACCAAATACGTTGTTTCATAATTATATATCTTCTTGAACAGGTCTGGTTTCAAATTATTATGAATTTATCTTTTTAATCCATTCACGGGCATTGACGAAGGCTTGCATCCACGGTGTTAGTTCGTCGGTTTTGCGGTTCTGCGGGTAAAAAGCCCAATGAAAGGGTTTGAAAGATCTTTCCAGATGGGGCATCATGGCCAGATGGCGTCCATCGGGCGAGCAGATTGCCGCCGTGTTGAATGCCGAGCCGTTGGGATTGGCGGGATAGGTTTCGTAGCTGTATTTCATCGGAATGTGATACTGGTTTTCCGAGGCGGGGAGGATGAATTTCCCTTCGCCGTGGGCTATCCATACTCCGAGGCGCATTCCAGCCATGTTGTTCAACATCATCGAGTTATTGGGTAAAATGTCCACATTCAGGAAGTTCGATTCGAATTTGTGCGAATCGTTGTGCGCCATTTTCGGGGCGATTTTTTCGTCGGGCAGGATAAGCCCTAATTCGACCATGAGCTGGCATCCGTTGCAGACGCCCAAACTCAAAGTATCTTCGCGTTTGTAGAAATTTTCGAGGGCTGTACGTGCTTTGACATTGTAGCGGAAAGCGCCGGCCCAACCTTTGGCCGAACCCAGCACATCGGAGTTCGAAAAGCCGCCCACAAAAACTATCAGGTTGACTTCCTCGAGCGTTTCGCGTCCGGCGATGAGGTCGGTCATGTGTACATCTTTTACATCAAAGCCCGCCAGATACATCATATAGGCCATTTCGCGGTCGCCGTTGACGCCTTTTTCGCGGATGATGGCTGCCTTGACGCCCGACGGAGTACGGCGTTTCAAGTCGATGCCGAGGTCGGAGGCTTTGCCGGTGAATGTGCCGAAATCGAATCGCAATACATTATTCTTATAGTTCGCGAAACGTTGAGCAGCTTTTTCTTTACCGCTTTGGCGGCGGTCGAGCAGATAAGAAGTTTTAAACCATAAATCTCGTAAATAGTTTATGTCGAGATTTATAACGGTATCGTTGTTTCTCAGTTTAAAAGAGCGGTCAGCGGTTGGCTTTCCTATCCTCCTGAAATTGAGTTTCTCTTCCGACAATATTTTTTCGATTTCGGTGAGGTTCCCGCATTGCACAACAACGCCCGGATTTTCGCTGAACAGCAGTTTAACGATGTCCTTTTCGCCGATGCTGCTCAAATCGAGGTCAAGGCCAGAAAGGTTATCAACGAAGCACATTTCGAGCAGCGTGGTTATCAGGCCGCCGGAGCCGATGTCGTGTCCTGCGGTTATCAGTCCCTTTTCGATCAGTTCCTGCAACGTATTGAATGTTTGCACGAACTTTTGATTGTCGGCAACGGTGGGTGCTTCTTTGCCCACAAAATTCAGGGCCTGCGCCAGAGCGCTTCCTCCCAATTCGTGCGGCGAGAACGAAAAGTCAATCCAAAGTAACGGTTTGCAGGGATTGGCGTCGATAACCGGCTCAACAACTTTTTTTATATCAGAGACTTCACCCGACGCCGAAATGATAACCGTGCCGGGCGCAAAAACCACATCATCGGGATACTTCTGCGTCATCGACATGGAATCTTTCCCCGTGGGAATGTTGACGCCTGTTTCGCAGGCGAATTTGGAGGCAGCTTCCACTGCTTCGTAGATGCGTGCATTTTCGCCGCTGTTTTTCGCAGGCCACATCCAGTTGGCGCTAAGCGAAACGCTGCGTAATTTGTTGGTTAGAGGCGCCCAAACAATATTGGTAAGCGATTCGGCGATAGACAGAATAGAGCCTTTTGCAGCGTCTGTCATGGCAGCGACAGGAGCATGCCCTATTGATACGGCGATACCTTTTTCTCCTTGATAATCAAGCGCTATGACGCCCACATTATTCAGCGGCAGTTGCAAGGGGCCGGCGCATTGCTGTTTGGCAATTCTTCCGGTCACACAGCGGTCTACCTTGTTGGTGAGCCAATCTTTGCAGGCAACTGACTCTAATTGAAGCACGGTTTCGATGTATTGTTCAATCAACGTTTGCGAATATTCGATTTCGCGGAAACCGCTTTTTTCGGTTTTGTCTTCCAGTACCGTGCGCGGAGGTTTGCCGAACATGTACGAAAGCTGCCAGTCGATGGGTTTTTCTCCCGTTTTCGAATTTTCGAAAGTAAACTGCATGTCGCCGGTAGCCTCGCCGATGATATACATGGGGGCGCGCTCGCGGTCGGCAATGCGCTTGAGCAGCGCGGTATCTTTGGGATGCATGACCAATCCCATGCGTTCCTGCGATTCGTTGCCAATTATCTCTTTCTGCGAAAGCGTGGGATCGCCGACAGGTAGTTTGTGAGTATCGATTTTCCCTCCGGTATTTTCCACCAATTCCGAAAGGCAGTTTAGATGGCCTCCGGCGCCGTGGTCGTGTATGGAGAGAATCGTATTGTCATCGCTTTCGGCCAGCGCCCTTATGGCATTGAAGACTCTCTTTTGCATTTCGGGATTGGCGCGTTGCACGGCATTCAGTTCGATAGCGTTTTCGTATTCTCCTGTGGCCACCGACGAGACAGCGCCGCCGCCCATGCCGATACGATAATTGTCGCCGCCCAGCAGGACGATCTTGTCGCCACTTGCCGGTTCGCCTTTCAGACTGTCGCGCTTGTTGGCAAAACCAATGCCGCCGGCCAGCATGATGACTTTGTCGTAGCCATATTTTTTGAACGCTTCGAAATGTTCGAATGTCAAAACGGAACCTGCAATGAGAGGTTGTCCAAATTTATTTCCGAAGTCGCTGGCTCCGTTTGATGCTTTTATCAATATCTCTTCGGGCGTTTGGTATAGCCACTTGCGGGGTTCTGTTTTTTGCTCCCAGCTTCTGTTTTTTTCGGTTCGCGGATAGGAGGTCATATAAACCGCTGTTCCGGCAACCGGAAAACTTCCTTTTCCGCCGGCCATGCGGTCGCGAATCTCGCCGCCTGTTCCGGTGGAGGCGCCGTTGAAAGGCTCCACGGTGGTGGGAAAATTGTGGGTCTCGGCTTTCAGCGAGATCACGGTTTCCACATCTTTCACTGCGAACCAGTCGGGCTTATCCTGCGTCGTCGGGGCAAACTGCTCGACGACAGGGCCGGCAACAAATGAGCAATTGTCGCGGTATGCCGAAACAATTTTGTTGGGGTTAACCTGCGAAGTGCGCTTTATTAGTTGAAAAAGTGTGGATTCTTTTTCTTTTCCGTCGATGATGAAAATTCCGTTGAATATTTTGTGGCGGCAGTGCTCCGAATTTACCTGTGAAAATCCGAATACCTCGCTGTCGGTAAGTTTTCGGCCCATGGCTTTAGAAACCGATTCGAGGTAGGCGGTTTCTTCGGGGCTGAGTGCGAGTCCTTCTTTTTCGTTGTAAGCGGCAATGTCGTCAATTTCCAAAATCGGCTCAGGCCGTCGCAGAATGGTGAAAATATCCTGATTGAGCCCTTGATATATTGATTGGAGCATGGGATCGTATGGCGAATTGTCCCCTTGTGCGGGAAAAAATTCCTCCATGCGGACGATGCCTTCGATACCCATATTTTGTGTGATTTCCACGGCGTTAGTACTCCATGGTGTTATCATTTCTTTGCGCGGGCCGATAAACCATCCGTCTATTGCAGAGGTTTCCACAGGCATCGCTTCGTTCAAAAGCCAGATAAATTTATGGATGGCGTCTTGTGTGGGTTTTTGTGTTGATTGCACGGCGACAATCGATTGTTGCTGCGTTTTGAAAAAGAGTATCATGCGGAATTTGTTTATGAACAAAGTGTTTCAACATATCTGTTGCAAAGATATACAAAAAAGTTTGGAGGCCTGAATTATAGGGGAAAGCAATTGTTAAGTTTAATTTTGAGGGAAAAGTCGGAAGGTGAAGAAAAGTACTTTGTATTATTACAGCGGGCTTTTCTGTCAGATTTTGAATCGTTTATGCACTTTTCCTTCCATGCGTTCCATTTCGGTTCTTACCCTATAATTGGTTCCCATTTCGAGATGCGAATCGATGGCGGTTTTACTTGTTTCGCGAGCTGCTTCCAGCATTTTTGAGTCTATCAGCATGTCGATTCCGCACGTTTTCAGACCTCTTTTATTTGTAAGTCCATGTTGAAAATTTGCGACAAGAATAGTGTTATGTTGAATATAACCGAAAGGGAGGATGAACGTTGTCGTTATGCCTGAAAAGAAGAAATAATTTAGCCATAATGTTAAGACATTCATGGAATTTATAAATTCGAATGGTTATATTTGTGAGCATAATAATTAACTAAAACAACAGATATGAAAACCCGATCTATTGTATTTTCATTTTTTCTTTCTCTTTTTGTATTGTGTTCGTTTCCCGTATTTAGCGAAGTGAAACTGCCGGTAATTCTCGGCGATAATATGGTACTTCAGCAGCAAACCCAAGCGGCCATCTGGGGCAAAGCTTCGCCACATAAATCGGTGCGTGTTACCACATCGTGGGATAAGAAAAGTTACACTACCCACTCGGACGTCAATGGCAATTGGAAACTGAAAGTTCAAACTCCGGTGGCGGGCGGCCCTTACGAAATATCCCTATCGGACGGCAAAGAGCTGATTATCAAAAATGTACTTATCGGCGAAGTTTGGGTTTGTTCAGGACAGTCTAATATGGAAATGCCGGTGAAAGGTTTTAACAGCGAGCCTGTTATCGGGTCAAATGAAGCGATAGCTACCTCTTCGGGGAAAAATATCAGATTTATTACGATAACGCGCGAAACCAGTCTGGAGCCGCGCGACGATTTCAAAGGCGTATGGCTGGAGTGCGAACCCCAAAATGTTGCGGAATTTAGCGCTACGGGATATTTCTTCGGCGAGATGCTCTATCGCGCCCTGAATGTTCCCATCGGATTGATTTGTTCGAGCTGGGGCGGAACAAGAATAGAACCATGGATTAGCGAAAATGGCTTGTCGGATTTCGATTGGGTGCAATTGCCCGACAAAAACGCGCAGAGCGGAGTCAATGCACAGACACCCACAGTGCTGTTCAACGCCATGATAAATCCCATGTTGGGATATGGAATCAGGGGCGCCATTTGGTACCAGGGCGAATCGAACCGCGAAGAACCCGATAGATATGAAAAGTTGATGCCTCGTTTGGTGGAGAACTGGCGCAAGGAGTGGAATATTGGCGATTTCTCGTTTTATTATGCGCAGATTGCTCCTTACGATTATCGCGGCGGCCTCAATTCGGCTTATTTACGCGAAGCGCAACAGAAAAGTTCGGAGACAATTGCAAACGGCGGAATGGCCTGCCTCATGGATGTGGGAGAACGATATTCCATCCATCCGGCCAACAAAAAAGCAGTGGGCGACAGACTTGCCTATTTGGCGCTGGCAAAGACATATGGGAAGAAAGGATTTGCTCATTCGGGCCCGGTATTCAAAGAAATGAAGGTTGAAGGAAGTGTTGTGAAACTCTATTTCGACAATGTCCCCAATGGATTGACATCCTACGGAAAAGAGCTGGAACTGTTCAAAGTGTCCGGCGAAAACAAAAATTTCCATCAAGCTAAAGCCGTTATTTGGGGGAAAGAAGTATGGTTATCGTCGCCATATGTCAGCAATCCGGTGGCTGTTCGCTATGCCTTCGACGATTTTGTGGTTGGCGACTTGTTTAATACCGAAGGCTTACCCGCATCCTCGTTTCGCACCGATTCGTGGTAGAAAAATAAAACCTGTAAAATTGGGCTCACCTGCAAAACCCCGTATCAAGAAGAGGCTCGTATTAATTGAGAATTGAAAATTAATCCATAACTCATAATCTGCGAGACAACCAAATGCAGCGTTGCGTAGCGGCGCATAACCGTGTGAAACCTTCCAAATCCAGCGGGGAGCGCACGGCTTAAACACGCAGGCACGTAGCGCCTGTTTATCACACGCATCTTTTTGAGGGAAAACCGATAAATTCATATTTTACACAGGGTTTTACAGGTAACCCAACAAAATTGCGCCGGTTGGTGACAAAAAAACTTATCTTTCCAACCTGTCCGTTTTATTGATATGGCGGAAGTTATACAAATAAAAAAACTCCAGCTTTCCAGCCGGAGTTTTTGAATAATTAATTGATTAACAGTTATTTTTGAATTTTAACGTTAAATTCAGCTCTACGGTTGAGTTTTCTGTTTGTTTCGCTGGTATTGGGTTGGGCGGGATTTGATTCACCATAACCTCTGGCTCCAACGTAAGCATTGTTAATGCCTTTCGAAGTCAGATATTTTACAACTTCTTGCGCGCGTCTTTCGGACAAGCCTTGGTTGTATCTTTCGGTACCAATATTACAGGTATAACCATTTACGGTAACTTCGTATTGCTTCGATGCATTCAAGGTAGAAACCAATTTGTCCAATTCAACTTTTCCTTCAGGTTTGAGAACTGATTTGTCGAAATCGAAATATACGGGAGAGATGTTGATATCAACCAAACCTATGGGACAACCTCTGTTTTCTTTCGGGCCTGGTTCTCTCGGGCAGTCGTCTTCACAGTCGATGATGCCGTCACCGTCAGAATCGAGCGGACAACCTTTTGCGTCAACAGGGCAACCTCTCGGGGTATCAGGACATTCGTCTATGTTATCCGGTACGCCGTCGCCGTCGCTATCGGGACATCCGTTGAATTGTTTCAAACCGGGTACGTCGGGACAATCATCAAGATGATCCGGTACGCCGTCGCCATCTCTGTCGGGACAGCCGTTAAATTCTTTCAAGCCGGGTACGTCGGGACAATCGTCGAGATAATCCGGCACACCGTCACCGTCTCTGTCGAGGGGACATCCATGTACGTCAACAGCAACTCCTCTGGGAGTGTTCGGGCA
>Ga0082212_10009180_pt1 | contig 12775 bp, 7 predicted proteins | sample TergutNt197P3_FD_71548 | JGI IMG/M metagenome (GOLD analysis project Ga0082212, IMG submission 71548) | Neocapritermes taracua P3 segment gut microbial communities from Petit-Saut dam, French Guiana - Nt197 P3 | ecosystem: Host-associated > Arthropoda: Insects > Digestive system > Gut ... | reverse complement strand
AGCCTATGCGCCAGCGTAATGTTTCCGTCGTTTATAGCCCTTGCTATTTCATCCGTCTTATAACGGTTGCTCTTGACAAACTCATCTTTCAACTGGGTTTCCAGCGCTGCCTCGTCCGACGGGCGCTCCGGCGCTCCCTTGTTCGCCCGGCTCCTCGGCTCGTAAGTATTCACCGGGTCCAGATATTTCAGCAGGCAACGCCACAACTCCTGCGATGTAAAAGGTTTGCCGAGGTGGTCGCTCATACCGATCTTTTTATACAGTTCTATATCTTCGGACATTATGTTGGCCGTTGTCGCCACGATCGGCGTCCCCGAACCCAGCGCGATGATTTTGGGAGTCGCTTCGATCCCGTCCATCACCGGCATGAAAATGTCCATGAAAACCAAATCGTAAGGCTTTTCGCCTTTTTCTATACGATGTTTTATCTTCTCAATGCCTTCCTGCCCGTTCTCGGCTATCTCCGCTGTTATCCCCACCCTTGCCAGATGTTCGATTATTACATGCTGATTCATCTTATTATCTTCACATACGAGTACCGTGCCCTCAAACATGGGCTTTTCGAGTTCATCAGTCTCTTCATCGACCTCAAGCAGTTCGTTATCTCCGCCTGCCGTACGTATCGTTACTATGAAACTGCATATCGTTCCTTTGCCCGGCTCGCTCTCTATCTCTATCCTGCTGTCCATAAGCTCCAGGATACTTTTGGTTATCGGCAGGCCCAGCCCGGTCCCTCCATACTTTCTCGTTGTGCTGACGTCTGCTTGGATGAACGGCTCAAAAACTCTCGTGACTTGTTCCGGCGTCATGCCGATTCCGGTATCTTTCACCTCAAACCGCAAGGTGACAGTCTCATCGGTTGAACTGATCAGGCTGGCAATTAGACTGATTCTCCCTGCTTCCGTAAACTTAACGGAGTTCGCAAGCAAGTTCAGCAATACTTGCCTTAATTTCGTCGGGTCGCCGTAAAGCCTTTTCCGGGTGTCCGACTCCGCGTAGAAAAACAGATCAATGTCTTTTTCGATCGCTTTTGGTACTATGATACTTTTGCAGACGGCAAGAAGCTCAGGCAGGTCGAATGGTATACTTTCCAGTTCCATATTCCCGGATTCAATTTTCGCCATATCCAATATATCATTTATGATTTGGATAAGCGCCGTCGTCGCGCCTCTAATGACGCTTGCGTATTGCCGCTGCTTTTCACTTAGTTCATCTTGGAGCAGCAGTTCCGACATGCCCAGAACCGCATTCATCGGCGTTCTGATCTCATGGCTCATATTAGCCAGAAACGCGGACTTCGCAATCGACGCCGCTTCAGCGTCGGCTTGCTTTTTTGCCATGACTTCAATTTGCGTTATATCCTGCACGACCTCGACGAAGCCGGCTATTTCATTGTCCAGATTTCGCAGTATCTCACCGTCGACCTGATATGACGACCCGTCGTTCGTGAAAAATGTCCTGCTGATCCCGCGTTTGAGGCACGCTATGCCGCACCGGTCTGTGTTGCAGATGTTTACGTCCCAAACACTGCACAGTGACCCATAAATGTCCGCGCGTTTTTTCCCCAGAAACTTCTCAACGGCGGTGTTGACAAAGGTCAGCTTCATGTCGGCGTCAGTGACGGAAATCGGGCACGGAGTGGCGTCAAGTATGGATCTGTACCAATGCGCCAATGCCTCCGTTTTTTTCTGTTCTTTTTGAATATCGTCCAGCATGAGTCTGATGTGCTCGTTTGCCTTGTTTGTTTCCGCCATGATCCTTAAATGCTCACGTAAGTCGCGCACGTAACCCAGAACAATGTTGCCGTCGCCGTAACTGACTCGCACAAGCGTCGCTTCCGACGGGATAAGTTCGCCGTCCGTGCTTCTATGCATCCATTCAAAAGAGGTCCAGCCCTTTTCAAAAGCCTCGCTTAAGCGCTTTTTTGCCGCGGCCGCAGACATCTCGCCGTTTGGCTGGTACTCGGGCATATTTTCGTAAAAACCGGCCAGATGCTTTTTCTTGTCAGGAATCTTGAACAAGTTCAGAGCTTCTTGATTGCAGTCGATCAGGTTGTGATCGCTATCGAACACATGACAGCAAAGCGGCGCCGCGTCCAGCATGAGTTGGGTGCGTTTATTGGCTTCCGCTATCTCACGTTCCATCCCGGTGCGTATAACTGTGTTCGCGCACAGAAACGCCGCCGATCGCATTACTTCAGCGCTGACGTCGTCAAAAAAACGCTCGTTATTCCGGTCTTCAAAAAGGACAAACCCCCAAAAGGCGTTGTTGTTGAACACCGGTACCACAAACGCTGACACAACGCCCATGGTCATCATAAGTTTTGCACCTTCGAGTTCGTTTATCAATCTGACAGGGCTGTTGATCGATACGCCTTTTCTGAAAAGCTCCTCCCAACTAGGCACCAACTTTGCGTACGAGAAGTCTTCCATGCCGACAGCCGTTTCAGTGGTGCCGCCGGACTCTCTGTCCCAACGGTAAACTTGCGTCATATGCAGGCCGTCGGGCATTCTGAAGTTCCGCCAAACGGACAATCTGTCAAGATCCACCATTTCCACTATCAGGTTAATACCCGTCGACATCATATCTTCGAACGAGTCTTCGCTTTGAGACAAAAATGTTATCGCCGTTTTGAACAGCGTTTCCATCATTTTTTCACGATGCGCAACTTCACTGATAGCGGCGTTGGATTTTTGGGTCATTTTCTCCCTTATTATTGCGTCGACGCACAAGCGGGCGGTGGAACGATACAGATCCTCACAGCTCTGGTCAAAATCTCTCGTGCTGTGATGATCCTGGAAAATTACAACGCCCCACAACTCATTGTGGGTAAAAATGGGCGCAAATAATATGGACTTGATCCCAAACACATTCATGTACTCGATCTCGTAATCTTCCATATCGTTTACATTTTTGCTGACGCAGATATTCTGCTTTACGAGGTTTAGCCACTCCGTCACAACTCTGATCTCCGGAAGAAAGTCGAGGCTCGTGCTCGTCAGCCCGCCTTTTTCATAGTCCCATCGATAAATCTGCCTAAGGCGGCTTGCTTCGTCAACCTCTACGTGCTCGTACACAACGATGCGGTCTATATCCATCGCATTCGCGATAGGAAGCAACGCTTTCGTCATTACCTCATCAAACATTTCTTCCTGAAACAGAGTAAAAATATCAAGCGACTTTACAATAGCGTCGTATAACGCGGCGCGGAGCTGTGTAACTATATACTGGTTATTATTCTCCATGTTCTGGTTAATCTTCTCCATGTTCTCTCCGATCCGTCCGCTTAAGGCGGATATCTCAAATGCAATGCTCGCATGGACAGGCCTTGTGTCCGCCCCGCCTACAAAGAATCACTTGATTTGCGCCTTGAATGTGAAGGTAAGCTTCGTGCCTTTTCCAATCTCGGATTCCACGCTTATCCCGCCGCCGAGCATCTCCGCGACTCTCCTGGATATGTAAAGCCCTACCCCTATCCCGCCGAATTTTCTGCTTATGCTTCCATCAACCTGCTCAAAGGCAGTAAATAGTTTTACTTGCTGTTCTTCAGAGATACCGATACCGTTATCCATGATATCTATTTGCATGGTAAGTACGCCTTTGTCGATGCTTTGAACAAACGCCTTGACCTGTACCGCGCCGCCATCGTCCGTAAACTTCGCCGCGTTTCTCAACAACTGCATCAATGCCTGGGCAAGACGGCCTTCGTCGCTGATGATAGTTTCGGGTATCGACGGGTCGATCCAGAAGTCAAACGTCTGATTCTTTTTACTGAAAAGCGAAGCTGTCCCTCTTAACAGTTTTTCCAGAAAATCAACGAAGCAAAACTCTGAAGGTGAAAAAGTAAACTTGTCTTCCTCAATGTCCGATACGTTCAGCACATCGTCGATCAGTTTCAGTAACTCGCGGGACGCGCTGTCTATTTTTCTTAGGCAATCGGCTTTTTTCTCATTGTCGGCCGTAACCTGAGCAATGCTTGTCATGCCGATGATCGCGGTCATGGGCGTACGCATTTCATGGCTCATTCGCGATAGAAACTCGCTCTTTGCGCGGCTGCTCCGTTCGGCGCGTTCCTTCTCAATGGTGAGTTCGGCTTTCAGTTTCAGAACCGTGATCAAGTCATGCTCGATCGCTTCTCTCTCGAAGACTCCCGAAAACAAACTCGCCGCAAGGCATGCAAGATTGATCTCATTGTCTTTCCATTCAGTTTCGGTGGTCTCTTTGGAAAAATCCAGAACCGCTTTTATCTTTCCTTTTATAAAAACAGGAGAGGTGATATAGTTCTGGAAATTTACTCTGTAGCTCGACATCATTTCTTTAGTATACGGGTCGTTAGAGTGTATGCACATCTCGTCGCTTGTACTGAGCTTATCGATGAAGGCTCGAATCGGCCCTTCCAAGTTCAGCTTGCTGCCTAAGCGCGTGTCAAGATTATAACTTGGGTTTTGCCATTCGTTTGTACAAACGAGCACGGCGCCGTCTTCGTCCAGTTTGAAAAGAAGAACTTGCGCTATCTCCATGAACTCGCCGATCATACGCAGCGTCTTTGTTATCAACACGTCGTGATGTTCGTCGGCCAAAAAGCATTGCGCTATGGTGGCCATCAAGGTTTGCTGTTTAAACCGCCTGTCAAGCATATTTATCTGATTCACTATCTGTATCTGGTTTCGCACTCTCAACTTGACGACTTCATCTTTGAATGGTTTGGTTATGTAGTCGTTGGCGCCCATGCCCAGCCCCTTCAGCTCGTCGGAGCTGTCGTTAAGCCCGGTGATGAATATAACGGGGATATTTTTGGTTTCATCGAACCCTTTCAGTTCGGCGAATACTTCATATCCGTTCACTTCAGGCATGAGTATATCCAGAAGGATAAGATTCGGGCGATACTCCTTCGCCCTTGCGACGGCTTCCTTTGGATCTCTCACCGAAAAAACCACATACTCCGTGCCCAACAGATGGTTCAGGTAAAACAGGTTGGGCTTTTCATCATCAACGACCAGAATTCTGTTTTTTTCCTCCATGACCGTATCAAGCCTTTCGCAATTACATATTTTCGGAGTTTTATTAATTGCTCTCGAAGCCTACAACTTACTCTCTATGCTTTATTACTTGTTCTCGATGCTTTATTACTTGTTCTCTATGCTTTCTCTAAGCTTTTTCAGAGTTTTCTCGGCAGCGCTGAAGTACAAGTCTTCCATTTGCTCAACCAGTTCCTCGCTGCCCGGTATCAAGCGAAGCTCGCCTGTCAGGTCCAGACTCGAAATGCTGCTGTTGTGGAGCAGCGGCTCCAGTTTATCGAACAACTCCTGCGCGCTTTGCGTATCAAGAGGCTGCATTATTTGCTGGTCTTCGCGTTTGGTGGTCTGCGTCACCGTTTCAGGAAAATATATTCTCAGCTCATCTAAAACTTTAGCAAGCTCATATTGGAATACTTGCATTTCTGTTTCAAACAACCTGCCGTTCCGAAACGCGCTTTCGACGTCGGCCGCGGCTTTTTGCAGTTTTTCCTGCCCGATAAGCCCCGCGTTGCTTTTAATGTTATGCGCTATCCTTTGCGCCAACGTAATATCTCCCGCGTTGACAGCATTTGATATCTCGTTGCATATGTCCTGATAGCTCTTTAGGAAATCGGCCTTCATCTTGTTCGTGAAAATGTTTTCCTCTGCTTCCGACAGTTCAAAGCGTAAAGGGGTCAGATGCCGGAGCAGGCAGCGCCAAAGCTCGTTGGACGTGAACGGTTTACTCAGATTATCTACCATGCCGAGCTTTTGGTACAACTCTTTGTCTTCTATGAATACATCGGCGGTCATGGTAATGATCGGCGTCCCGGTACCCAGCGCGATGATCTTTGGAGTCGCTTCTATACCGTCCATGACCGGCATTTGTATGTCCATAAGGATCAGATCATATGGTTTTTCGCCTCTTTCGATGCGTTTCTTCACTTTATCAACGCCGACTTTTCCATTTTCAGCAATTTCTGACTTGAGCCCGACTTTTGCCAGATGTTCGATAATGACTTGTTGATTCATTTTATTATCTTCAAAGACCAGGATCTCGCCGTCGAACACAGGCTTCTTGATGGTGCCGTCGTCGTTTTCTGATTCGGTCTCATCACCTGAATCACCCGCTAAAGCAAGCGATACCGTGAACCCGAATTTGCTGCCTTGACCGGGCTTGCTTTCTATCTCAAGTTTGCTGCTCATGAGTTCAAGTATTCTCTTTGATATGCTCAGCCCCAGCCCTGTGCCGCCGTACTCCCGCGTCGTGCTGACGTCCGCCTGCACAAATGGTTCGAGTATGACCGCTATTTGCTCCGGCGTCATGCCGATCCCGCTGTCGCTGACTTCGAAACGCAGAGTAGCGTCTTCATCGCTTCTGCTTATGATTTTTGCGTCTAAAATGATTTTTCCGCCTTTTGAGAATTTCACAGCGTTGGATAACAGGTTGAGTAACACCTGCCGGAGCCTCAGCGGGTCGCCGTTCAGTCTTCTCCCGAATGACGGGTCCGCGTTGAAATGAACGTCAACTTCGTTTTCGATCGCTTTCGGGTAAATTATACTCTGACAGTTGGCGAGCAGGTCCTGCAGGGTAAACGGGATGTGTTCCAGTTGCATCTTACCCGATTCAACTTTTGAAAGATCCAGGATATCGTTGATGATCTGCAGCAGCAGTTTTGAGTTCTCCATAATACTTTGCAGATACTCTTTTGCCTTAGGGGATATGACTTCTCCGAGCGCAAGGTCCGCAAACCCGATGACGCTGTTCATAGGCGTTCTGATCTCGTGGCTCATGTTGGCTAAAAACGCCGATTTAGCCTGATTCGCGGCTTCGGCTGTCGCCTGTTTTCTTGCCATTTCCTCTAGTTGCGTGATATCCTGCACGATTTCGACGTATCCCTCGGTTTCACCATCAAGGCTCTTAAGTATATCGACGTCAACTTGATAAGACGCTTCGTCGTGCGTGAAGTATGTGCGCTTTTCTCCCCTCTTCGCGCAGGCTATGCCGCAATCGTGCGTGTTGCAAATACTCGCGTTCCAATTGCTGCACGGCTTGCCCAGCATATCCTCATGTTTTGTGCCAAGGAAATTCTCAACGGCTTTATTCACGAACGTCCAGTTCATTTCTGTGTCAGTTACAGTAATCGGAAGCGGTATCGTGTCAAGTATCGACTTGTACCAGTTGCTCAGTTTGTCTGTTTGCTCCTTGTGGTGCTTGATTTCCTCTGTCGCCTGTACGAGATCGGTTATGTCAACAGAGTGCTGGAAGTGGACGCTGTTCCTGCCGGGCCAGTCCATATACCGGTCTGTATTTCGATATACACGGTTTGTCAGCGTGCTTTGTTCTTCCCAGACTATCGTGCTGTCCGGATCTTTGTCCAGTTCGTAACAAGGGCAAAAAGGGCATCTATCGGTCATGCCCTCCTGAAGCATTTTATAGCATAGCTGACCCGTCACGTCGCCCTCAATATTGTAGTGACGCTTCATGCTGTCGCTGATAAATAATATCTCGCCGGTTTCCGGTACGGATACGTAAACCATTCCGACGAGCGAGTTCAATACATTTTTCATTGTATTGAGCGCTTCCGCAGTTTGAATCGTGTTAAATAGCTCCGCCATAAGTAGCAGCCCTCCCGAACAGCCCTCCCGGATTTTGTATCTGCGCTCATTATAAAACAAACTCGTCAAGATTGCAAAAAGAATACGCAAAAAGAATTTGCGAAAAGAATTTACGAGAAGAGTTTACGAGAAGAGTTTACAAGAGGAGTTTACGAGAGGAGTTTGGATCGCTGCTGTTTACGCACCGCCGTCAACTATGATATAATGGCATTGTTTAAAAATTCTGAAAGAATGAGGAATCAAATATGCCTGAACCACTGAAAAATCTGCTTAATCACGACCTGATTCACAAACTTGCCTTAGATATACAAGCTGTTCACAGCTCATTTCAAGTTGATGAGTTTGTTCGATCTACAATGGACGAGACGTGGGATCATTTGGAACTGAAAGACAGGACTTATAAGGTAACAGAAAACTTGGGTAAATTCTTGCCGGCGGATTATAAAACAGCAATTGGCATTATCGATAAAGTAATAATGAACTATGGCTCATGGCTGGACGGTTTCGCATGGTTCTTTCCTGTTTTCGTTGAGCTTTTCGGTCAGGATGAAGAAAACTGGGATGTTTCCATATCCGCTTTGGAGAGATATACCATATACGCATCTTCTGAAATGGCGGTGAGGCCGTTTATTATCAAGCACGAGGAACGTATGATGGCGCAGATGTACGCCTGGTCAAAGCATGAAAATGAGCTTGTCCGCAGGCTTTCCTGCGAGGGCTGCCGCCCCGCGCTGCCGTGGGCTCCGGCGATAAACAGTTTCAAGAAAGACCCGACGCCTATCCTGCCTATATTGGAGCAGCTTAAGGCTGATACATCAGTGTGGGTAAAAAAAAGCGTCGCCAATAATCTGAACGACATCTCTAAAACGCACCCGGAATTAGTCGTCAAACTCGCCAAAGAGTGGTACGGAAAAAACGAACACACCGATTGGATAGTTAAACATGGATGCAGAACATTACTAAAGAAAGGCAACCGCGAAGCACTGGCCCTTTTTGGATGCGACGACGTGACTTCTATAGATATCTGCGACTTCGCCATAGGGGCGCCTACAGTTGCGATTGGAGAGGATATGACCTTTTCATTTTCTATTTCGACAAAGCAAGCTGTAAAAGCTCGACTGGAATACGGGATCGATTATGTGAAGTCGGGCGGGAAGAGAAGCAGGAAAATCTTTCAAATCTCAGAAGTGTCGCTAAAAGAAAATGAAACGAAGCCTTACTCAAAAAAACACTCTTTCGCGGATGTAAGCACAAGAAAGCATTATCCCGGAATCCATTCGATCACGCTTATTGTCAATGGCGAGGAGCGGGGAACGTTGGATTTTGAGCTGCATAGCTGAGTAAAGAGTTCAGTAAAGACGCTTGGCGTTCGTTTTTTCCTTTGTTTACTTCTTTGTTTATTTCTTTGTTTACTTCGTTTGTTTTTTCTTTGGTGTTTAAGTAGTATGGATAAGACGATAATACATGTCGATATGGACGCATTCTTTGCGGCTGTCGAAGTACGGGACGACCCATCGCTTCGCGGCAAGCCCCTTATCATCGGCGCGCTCCCGCATGAGCGGGGAGTCGTTTCAACGTGCAGCTATGAAGCGCGCGAGTTCGGCGTCCGCTCAGCCATGAGTATAAAAGAAGCGTACCGGCTCTGCCCTCAGGGAGTCTATATGCACCCCAATGGCGGCAAATACAAAGCCGCCTCGGAGCAAATACAGAAAATCTGGCTTGAGTATACTGATATAGTGGAGTTCATTTCACTTGACGAAGGCTTCCTCGATGTGACTGGGTCCGCCGCTTTCTTTGGTGGGGCTGAGAAAATCGGGTTCGAGATCAAAGATCGGACGAAATCTGAAACCGGGCTTACCTGTTCCGTCGGAGTTGGATACTCAATGATGTCGGCAAAGCTTGCAAGCGAGGAAAAAAAGCCGGATGGTTACTTCGAGATCCTTTCTCCGGAAGTATTGAGAAACCTCATTATAGACCGCAATGTGAGGATCATTTACGGCGTGGGGCCGCAGACCGCAGCCGAACTTCAAAGTATCGGTGTTACTACCGTCCGTGGAATATATGAAAACAGACAAGCTGTAGTAAACCTGCTCGGGAACCACGGCAGACAGATCATCGCTCTGGCGGACGGTATTGATGACCGCGCCATTGAAACTTACACGGCAGCGCAATCGCTTGGCAAGGAGCGGACTTTTCAGCAGGATATTACGGATATTGATTACCTCAAGGACGTACTCAGGCTCATCGCTAAAGATATCAGCTACCAACTGCGCTTGAAAAAGACATACTGCCGCACGATAACGCTGAAGGTCACGTTCAAGGATATGAAGAAAATCACCAGATCAAAAAGCGGCGACCCCACAAACAGGGCCGATGACATTTACAAGACTGCAGCTTCGCTTCTGGACAAGGTCGATAAGCGGCCTATCAGGCTTGTCGGTATTTCTCTAAGTGGGTTTGATGATAATGTTATGAAGCAGTTATCTCTGTTGGATCCTGATATAGATGGAAAGAGCGATAAACTGGATGCCGTAAAAATGGACCTGCAGCGAAAATATGGCAGGGATATCGTAATGAGCGGCGGTGAACTGATCGCCGAGAAACGCTTTCACGCAAGTGATGATGAATTATAACACTACCTCCATTGTGGTCACATAGGTCTGTAGAAAGCAAAACTTTTCACTTCCTCCAAGTTTAATACAAGCGTCCGTATCTGCTATAAGTTTATCAATCATCTTCTCCCCCAAGTATTTCCGCAATCTTATCGTCTGTAACCGGTATACGTACAGTTTTTGAGATACCTACATCCTCAGGAGTTTTTTTATAGTGGTAAAGTTGTACGGGGTATGAAACAGTAGTTAACGGAACTTTTGGGAAACAACAAAGCCTCACCCTTTTCAACCTCAAGCCCCCAGGCATAGAAGGTCCTCATTGATTTCCTGTTCCAGCTTTTTAATGCAGCAAATGATATCGTCAAAACACGGCTGCTCTCCGAAAATCATATTTTTCATATGTTCATAATCATCCCGGAGAATCTTTAGGCAGTCTTCTGGTGGCATAAGACGCATGGCACCTGGTTTTGCCAGGTCATAATGAGCTGAGCCCGCGGGATAAAAACGATCTTTAAACCTGACAACACGACTCAACAACTCCAAATCGGCATACGCCTGTTCTTTTATTAACGACTTGTCAATACAATATAAATCATAGTAATGCCGTGAATATCGAAGCGGGAACTTACCGTTGGAGCGGAATGCTTCCTTATGGAGGATTGTGACCTTTTCCCAGAAGGTGCGCTCCGGCGCAACTGTCAAAACCTGTGTAGATGGCAATTCGAATACCTTTGGATATTGCTGGGCAGCGTAGGACGTGACTGTTTCATTCTTTACAGGCGTCCATCCGGCTAAAGCACCGATTTCCATGCGCACAACACTGGTTATAGCGTTCGCGGTGAAAGTATGCGGGTATGCAAAACACACCGTTTGCGGATCAGTCTCGTCTATGTAAAGTGAACAATTACCTGCCAGTATTTGCGAGAAATCATTTGTCAACTTAGGCAGGAAAATGTCTCGCAAAAACCCCTCAGTTTTGGCATTAGCCTCTTTATTGAATTTGTCTTGTTTGGTTCTGCTTCGCTCCTCCCAAGGTTCGAGAGCCTCGTAGCCAAGTACCCGCCAATCAAGGATTACGTCAACGTCCTCAGAAAATCTACTAATAAGTCCGTAACACTTTGAAAGACTTGTACCGCCTTTAAACGCCAGTTTCTCTGCCCATGGGCAGGCATGAAAAAGGTAGTCTAATGTCCAGCAGACCCAGAAATCTTTTTCAACCATAGCTTCCGGCAAACTGATTTCCCTTGAGGTAGTGATAAAGAGCTCTTCACGTTCTCTTTGTCCAAAAGTGGCAACGCTATTCATGCAACCCCTCCATGCAGACTTTCCTTATATAACCATATACCCAAGCGGTAACTCTCCGACTTTCTGAAAGCATTTTCTGCTTCTCACTTTGACTAAAAGTATCCGACAGTCTACGAATATCACTGTCTGAAATATTTCCTTTTCCCAGCGCTTTCAGCGCTTGAACTACGAGAGCAGTCTGATAAGAGATAGAGATAATCTCATTTTTATTATCCGTATGTTTAAATCTTATAGTAATTCCGTCAGCATTGTAGGTTTTATATGGCCCGTCGCTAATATAAAGCCAAACAGCCGGAACTTGTGCTGACAATCCTAGAATGTTTAACGCTGTATCACCAAACGGGACGATTGTCCAACCGTAATTACGCGCAATAGCTTTCGCTATATCATTGGAATAAGGAGATACATTCTTATTAAGCAACTCACTATGACGCGGTTTCGCAAAAACCCCACGCATGACGCGATTCAAATCACCGTTCTTAATTAATCGATTTAGGCACATGTTTACTTTTACTGCTTCTGCAATATCAAAGAAATCCGATGGAATAAAAACCGCTCCCGGCTCAGCAGCGTCGATTCTGGTTTTTATCTGTTTCATATAATCCGGGCGTGTCATTAGGCTCACCTCTTTTGTTATAAATACTATATATTATTTATAACAAAAACGCAAGGGCTATTTACTACCAGTACTATACTAATCACAACTACGTCGCCTTTTATGGCGGCATCGTTGCATATTCCGTTGTAAAGCTAGTGGTACGAGATAGTGGTAAAGTTGTATGGAGTACAGTAACAATAGAAGCCAAATGAAAAACTGGAAAGCGCACTCTTTCGCAACCTCAAGCCTAAAGACCAGATTAAAGCTTCTCCTCGATTGATTGTTACTCCAAGACGATACATCAATGGGAACTTTTTGCCTGTCCAATACTCTAATCCCTTCTCTTTATTCGAGAGCAGTCGAAAAGCCAGCCTTTTTTCTTCCGCAAACTGTGGTAAAATAGTATATCGCTCAGTTGGTTTTATACGACAGGTAGGTACGTGCAATTTGCAATCACGCAGGAGCACTAAGCATATGGATAAAACTATAATACATGTCGATATGGACGCATTTTTTGCGGCTGTAGAAGTGCGGGACGACCCATCCCTTCGCGGCAAGCCCCTTATCATCGGCGCGCTCCCGCATGAGCGGGGAGTTGTCGCCACCTGCAGCTATAAAGCGCGCGAGTATGGCGTCCGCTCCGC
>Ga0082212_10009179_pt1 | contig 12776 bp, 14 predicted proteins | sample TergutNt197P3_FD_71548 | JGI IMG/M metagenome (GOLD analysis project Ga0082212, IMG submission 71548) | Neocapritermes taracua P3 segment gut microbial communities from Petit-Saut dam, French Guiana - Nt197 P3 | ecosystem: Host-associated > Arthropoda: Insects > Digestive system > Gut ... | reverse complement strand
AAATCACCACATCGTGTCATTGTCCTCTAATGTAAAATCAAGGAATCATTTTCATACGCCCCCAAGCAAGTTGCGTTCGGTGATGTTTTCGGTGCCAGTGATGAAAGTGAAAGGATCATTACTCTCTGGGACAGTCAGTTTGAAAATATCGAGTTGTTAGCAGTTGAAACAAATTCTCCTTTTCTAATATGTGATTTTGAAAAATTCATTGGGTCAGAAAAAGACGGCAATCGTTCTTCCACGCCGGGATTCCGTGTCCACGTAAGATTGTCGCCAAATATTTCGCCGGGTAAATTTACGAGTTTGTTAAAGGTCAGGACAAATTCCACCACGTATCCCGAAATCGCCATTCCTGTGTCGGCAACAGTTCTGTTGCCGGTTTATGCACGACCAGAGAGACTCGCTTTTGGAATTTTGACGAAAGATTCTCCGCCTTTCATGGATTTTACGCTTCATCCTAGAAATGGTAAACAGTTCGACATCGCTACTATAAAATGCGATCTTGATTATATCAGGAGCGAACGTATCTCTTCCACAGAAAACATATATCGAGTTATTATTGACTTCGATTCTGCTCCAAAAAATAGTGCGGTTTCTTCTCAAATTTTTGTGTTAATTTCTAATGAGACTATTTCGATTCCATTGAGTTTCTATTTGAATTTTGAATAGACTATATCCTATATCCCTTGTACCAGCATTTTCCACGTCAATCTTCGTCCCATTGCGCCCCGTATCAGCGATTCCAGTCTGTCCACCGTGTCAAATTTGACATTGCCTTCGTTAAGTCGGTATGCGAACTCGTGAATGTACCGGAAACGATGTTGCGGAGACATCTGATGATAAACGCCGTAGTGCCCCCTTTTGATGACCGCCCAGACCGACTCTATCGAATTTGTATGATAAATCCCATTCTTCACGTACTGCCCAGCCGAATGATTTACGGTCTGATGATTGAAATGGGCGGCAGCAAGTCCATTGTAAGCCGGGGCTTCATCGGTGCAAACCGTTGAGCCGACAAGCACATTTTCCTTGATGATTCCCTGCAATGTTGGGGCATCTTCGTCTGCTACAATCTGCAAGACCACCTGCCCCTTCCTGTCCCTCATGCCGTGAACGTGTGTTTTTCCGACAGCCCCTCTGCCTTTACGGAGTCTCTTCTTGAAATGCTTGTTTTTCTCTTTTCCCCCAAGGTGCGCCACATCTGCTTCGACGATGCCGTATAGGAATTTGTGTACTTGGTTACCACAAGCCTCTCGGATTCGGTGAAGCAGGAACCAAGCCGACACTTGCGAAATGTCGAGCCACTTCGATAATTCGAGGGATGAAATACCTGCCCGTGCCTGAACGAGCAGACACATGGCGCACAACCATTTGTGCAACGGAATATGTGACCGATGAAAAATGGTGCCAACCCTGATGGTGAAATCCTTGTTGCAATCGTTGCAGTGATAGAAATTCTTCCGTTTTTTACGCTCTTTTACGTTCTTGCCTTCACAATACGGACAGACCACGCCATTTTTCCAGAGAATCCCGGCGAGATAGTCAATCGCAGACTGCTCGTCGGGGAACATTCTCTGCAAATCGAACAGTGAAAGGGTCTTAACCTTCGGTATTTCCCGTTCCTTTCTTGCCATTGGTAGTCCCCTTCATAGAAAATTGGGTTTCTATAAAGGAAGGGAATAGATTCCGAGTCAAGTCTGGGACGGGCGACCAAGAAAAATGAGCCGAAGAATTGACTCGACCCCAGAAATCTGCATAAATTCAAAAAGGTCTGCCCTTTTTGCGGTAGAAATGTTATATTGGACTCAAATTAGTAAGTCCCCATTTTTTGCTACCCTTTCTTTCCATTTTGGAGATGGAGCGGCATAGCAGAGATTGATTTTTCAGTTCGTCTCACCCGTCTTGCATGCCCGACAGAAAACGCTAGAATCACCGCAGGTTTTGTGACTGGGGAGTTTCCCTTACAAATCGTATGGCTATCGAAATTTCAAAAATTGTACAGGAATTGGAACCGTCCGCCACACTTACCATGTCGGCGAAGGCAAAGGAACTCAAATCGCAAGGCGCAGCCGTCTATGATTTGAGCGTCGGTGAACCCGACTTTATCACACCGCGCCACATCTGCGAAGCCGCCATCGATGCCGTCAAAGCCGGTCATACAAAATACACCGTTACCAGTGGTATTCCTGAACTCAAACAAGCGGTCGTCGGGAAATACAAAGCCGACTATGGACTCCAATATGTTCCGGCTCAAGTCGTCATTGCCAATGGAGCGAAGCATGCCCTGCACAACGCGTTTTGCGCAACGTTAAATCCGGGAGATGAGGTCATCATTCCGGCACCCTACTGGGTTTCTTATGCCGAGTTGGTGAAGTTGACCGGAGCAGTACCCGTGATTGTCCCGACAGAGGAATCGCAGAACTTCAAAATGTCCGCCGCTCAATTTGAGCAAGCGGTTACGCCGCGCACCCGAATGCTGTTGATTTGTAATCCATCCAATCCGACGGGAACAATGTACAGCCGCGACGAACTCGACGCGATTGCAGATGGAGTGTTGAAACACAAATTGTTCGTGGTTGCCGATGAAATTTACGACAAGTTGGTCTATGGAAAAAACGAGTTTGCCAGTTTCCCGACCCTTCGAGACGACCTGCAAGACCGAACGATTGTGGTCAACGGCGTAAGCAAGACATACGCGATGACGGGTTGGCGAATCGGTTGGACAATGAGCCCTGCTCATGTTGCCCAAAAGATGGGAGAGTTGCAGAGTCAGCAAACGTCTAATCCGTGTAGCATCAGTCAGTATGCCGCATTGGCGGCACTGAAGGGTCCGCAGGATTGTGTCGTGTCGATGATTTCCGCTTTTATGGAACGTCGGGACTACGTCGCCAAGCGAATCGCGGCAATAGAAGGGGTGAGTTGTCCCGAAATGGAGGGCGCATTTTATGCTTTCTTCAATGTCAAAAAATTCTTGGGACGCAAACTCGGCGGCGTACAAATCGATAATTCGGAACAGTTCAGTCTGGAACTCTTGATGCAGAAACAAGTTGCAACAGTCATGGGTTCGGCGTTCGGTTGTGAAGGTTACGTCCGCGTATCGTTTGCGGCAAGCCTCGAGATGCTCAAAGAATCCTTTGACCGGATTGAGGCATTTGTGCGCGGCTAATATCTCGCTGAACGGACTGCAGAAATTTTTCGACGGATAGATCACGTGACGGTTTGAAAGAAATTTTTCGGCGAAATTCTTACGTCTGCCCTTTCCAAGAATTTTTCGTAATTGGTCCTTACTTGGCTCCGAGCCGCTGGGCTCAGCGATGACTACCGACAGATATTTTACCACCTCCCCGGCATCGGACGCAAAAAGAGACGGCAGATTGCAGACGGCAGCAGATCCCAATAGAATCTCTTCACCGCTTGCGTCTGCTGCAAACTGCGGGTGGCAAAGGTAACAAAGAAAATTATTCTCGCACTGGAAAAACTTGTGCGACTCGCCGCATGAAGTTAGGAAAGGGCAGATGGCCGTATAGGAAGGAAAAAATAAACTTGTCGACGGTCTGACAAAGACACGGAGTTCGGCAATGACACGCATAACACTTTCCAATGGATTTGGTATAATTCGTCATGTCAGTCGTTCTTCACGAAATCCATGCAATCCTCCACACTTACCGTTAGCGGCAAAACCTACAACTACTGCCCGCTCGACTCGCTCGGCATTGATCTGTCCGCACTCCCCTTTTCCATTCGGATTCTCCTCGAATCGGTGTTGCGGAACCGCGACGGATTTCAAATTACGGACAAAGACGTTAAAAATCTTTCTGGCTGGAATAGCCAATCGCTTGCCGACATAGAAGTTCCCTTCAAGCCCGCCAGAGTTATTCTCCAAGACTTTACCGGTGTCCCTGCCGTTGTCGATCTCGCTGCGTTGCGATCCGCAATGTCCAAAAGTGGAGACAATCCTGAAAAAATCAATCCACTCATACCGGTCGATCTCGTGATCGATCACTCTGTCCAGACCGATTTTGCCGGCACGTCTGATGCTCTCGACAAAAACACCGCCCTCGAATCAAAACGAAATATCGAACGTTACGCTTTGCTCCATTGGGGACAAAAATCGCTCAGCAATTTTCGGGTCATTCCCCCGTCCATTGGAATCATACACCAGGTCAACCTCGAATTTCTTGCTGATGTCGTTCACTATCGAGAGAATGATAATTTATTGTACCCCGACTCAGTTCTCGGCACCGATTCGCATACGGTGATGATCAACGGTCTCGGAGTTCTCGGTTGGGGTGTCGGCGGTATTGAAGCCGAAGCCGTGATGCTGGGGCAACCCTATTATATGCTTGCTCCGCAAGTCGTCGGGATGGAACTGACCGGCTCGTTGCACCCAGGTGTTACTGCAACCGACCTAGTTTTGACATTGACTGAACTCTTTCGGAAGGAGGGGGTCGTCGGTAAATTCGTCGAATACTTCGGTACTGGTGCTTCCGGGATGTCCGTCGCAGATAGGGCAGTGCTTGCCAATATGGCTCCCGAATACGGAGCAACGATGGGATTGTTTCCGGTGGACGACAAAACGCTTGAGTTTCTCTACAACACAGGACGCCCCCCGCAACATATCGCCATCGTCGAAGCCTATTGCAAAGCACAGCATCTTTTTTGGTCGCCGAGCACACCGATACCGAAGTATTCCAAAGTGCTGTCATTCGATCTTACGGAAACCGAGCCGTGCGTGGCAGGTCCGAAGCGTCCACAAGATCGGATTCCTCTTTCCCAACTAAAAGCGTCGGTGTCGGCTTTACTATCAAAATCAGCGTTACAATCGTAAGATTACACGTGATCCAATTTGGATACGTGTAATCTTCTGATTGCGGTTCCGATTACGGCAAACACAATGCCAATGTAAGCAAAACGTATCCCGTTACAAGATTCGCGTCGTCTTCCATGTACTGCCGAGAAGCGGCGTTAATCCAAGAACCATTCGCTTGTTGTACAGCAATTAACTGCTCCGAAATGTCTGTACGCCAGTTGTGTTTCTTTCCGTCGCTATCTTCTAGGTGGGACAACTTTTGAACTTCCAGGGTCTTTGCCATCGTTTGGTAGTAGTAGTACAGCCCGGCGGCACCACGTCCAGGATTTTCCGCTACCGTGTAATTTTTAGCGATCCAGTCTTGCGCGGCTTGGAACCGCTTATCCTCTTTGGTCAGACCTGCGTAGATCATGCTCTTCAAACCGGCATACGTCATTCCGCCGTAACTCCGCAACCCTTCGGTTTCCTTTGTACCTTCGGGATTGGGGTTATTGTAATAAATGAAACCGCCATCCAACCCGTCTGGATTCTGTGCGATGAAAGGCATTGTGTTGTGTTCCGATTCCAAATTTTGACATCGGGATACAAAAACGAGTGCCTTCTGAATCGCCGGATCGTCTTCTTTTGCACCCGTCGCTTTCAAGGCATCAAGAAAGAACTGCACGTTGGACAAATCGGGACGCGTCGTAGCACTGTAACCAATGCCGCCGTATTGCGGGGCTTCCGGTTTGACTCCCCGCTCTTCGGTGAATTGCATGCCGCGGAGAAATTTCTCTGCTTTTGCAAGTAGTGCTTTGTAGGGTTCGCTACCGTCCTTCATTTTGGCTGATGTGTTTGCTTTGGCGAGGCACATGACTGCACAGCAAGTTTCGTAGTTTTGCAGAAGTCCGTCGGGAGTGTAAATTCCTCCGTCTTCGGCAACTGAAGCGAGTACGAATTTGAGTCCGCGGGCGATCATCGGATCGTCAATGCTGACACCGGCATCGAGGAGTCCAGCGAGCACAATCGTTGTAGGACCGATGCGGGTTCGTGGGGTATCCCAACTTCCTGCGGTGCTTTGTGTCGAACGCAGAAAGGCGATTCCCTTGTCTATCGACTGCCGAATCTTGGTAGCGTCCTGAGCGGCAACAAATGGCACCGCGATCATAAAACAGAGAATAAAGGTGATGTATTTGGTCATGATAGTGAATAGATTGGTTAGTGTGTTGAATCCAATAGAACAGACACTCCTCACTTCGTATCCTTTGCGAAATCTTGGACCCTTTGTGGTAAAACACTTTACTAAAAATACACAAAGGACGCAAAGAAAGATGTCGTTTTACTTGCTTGTGAGTGCTGAAAAGGACGAGAAGGCACATTGTCATCATCGCCTTTGCACAATGGTTCGAACAATTCGGATAAAATAAGAAATGTCGTTTTGCCGATGCGAATCGACGGATCGAACAACGACGACATCGTCAACCGGAAAAGCACGTGACAACAAGACATGCAGAATAGACGTTATGGTCAAAGTAGCAACGAACATACCGGCACCCAATTCCAACGTTTCCCCTGGAAACGAAGTGTGCCGAGCAAGAAATTGGGCAATCCACAAGGCTTCCACTCTTGCGGGCAGGGCGATCCAAAGATGGAGTTCACCGTTTTTCCATTTTTCCAAACCTTTGGCGACTGTCCGTTGGACTTGGGATTTGATGGTCGATTGAAGTGACGGCGAAAGTTGCTCTGCACGTTGCCGCAGAGACTCTCGGTACTGTTGAACCCGATAGGTAATTTGCTGGTCAATGTCGTCAGCCGTTCTCGGTTCGGCACACCATCCCCCTGCCGCCGTGGACACAAAAGCGGAAAAGAACAGCAGACTCGTTACAAAGCGGGAAGCACACCACACTCACTCATTATATCCAATTTTTGTGGCGTTTCAAGCGCGAGCCGTTCCCGCTTCTGCTACAATATGGTAGAAAATTCAAATCTTGCACATCGTGATCGCTTCCATAAGATAGGATACCAATGACCTCAACACAAACGAAACAAGCCGCTTTACACCATCACCTCCGTACTCTCGGCAGCGTTGCCGTAGCGTTTTCCAGTGGAGTGGACTCAACGTTCTTGCTCAAAACAACACACGATCTTCTGGGTAGCCAAACGCTTGCCGTTACCGTTCATTCGCGCCTTTCGCCGCAACGAGAACTCGATGAATCCGTACAATTTACACACAACGAAGGCATCGAACATGCCATCATTGAGATTGATGAACTGGCGATACCAGGCTTTGCACAGAATCCAGCAGACCGATGTTACCTCTGCAAGACAGCAATCTTTACCCGCATCCGCAGTATTGCCGAAAAGCGAAACATTTTACACGTTGCGGAAGGTTCCAATGCCGACGACAGTAGCGATTATCGCCCCGGTTTGCGGGCAATCGCGGAACTCGGCATTTTGAGTCCACTTCGAGACGCGGGTCTTACGAAGCAGGAAATTCGGCAACTATCCAATGAACTGGGCTTGCCGACGTGGAACAAGCAGAGTTTTGCGTGTCTTGCTTCTCGGTTCCCATACGGCGAGGAAATTACAAAAGACCGCTTGGCAATGATTGATGTGGCAGAGCAGTATTTAATTGACGCAGGTTTTCGTCAGGTGCGGGTCCGCTTCCACGGCAACATGGCACGAATTGAAATGGACGATGAAGGACTGCATCGTCTTTCGGACAAAGCCCTGCGAGAGACAATCTATGGCAAATTCAAGAATATTGGTTTCTTGTACGTAGCGATTGATATTCTGGGTTATCGCGCCGGAAGTATGAACGAAACGCTGTGATGCCAACCCCGATTAGGCGGGTTCCTGTCCGTGTTGCAATTCCGCTCGCCGTGCCGCCAATGTTAAGTCTTGCTCTTCCAAATGCCGCAGGGCATTCATCTTGTGATAGAAGACCCAGTCGATCAGATTGCAACCGAGTGCCGACACAAAACTCCCCCCCACTCCGCAACAGAACCACATCAAAAGGCGATTGAGCACCTGCACATCATGCATTCGTCCCCCAGTGTTGCCCCAAAGGAAATCCGATGTCAGAAGAAATAGTCCACAGAACAGACCGCACCAAAAGCCGGTACATTGGGCGCAGTTGATCAATTCGCTGAACCACTCTACAAAAGTTCGGCGAGAGACCAGCAGGCTTGTGCCCCGACCCGCTTGCTCTTTTTCCTCTCGATGGACACGAATCCGATCTGCCCAGTCGCCAATAAACTGCCGGAACGGGTGAAAAATAACCCCTTGAGTAATAATCGAGGTCATTCCCGCTGTAGCGGCACAAAACAACAAGAATTCAACCATTGTACCCTGTTGGGGCTACCGTGCCCAAGCCGTTGTATTATTTGGGAGAACAGTTCCCGTCTTGCCTGTTGTTGCCAATCCTTTGGAGCAGGTGGGACAGTTGTACGTGTTCGAAGCGTTTCCGGAGAATGGCGACCGAGCCTGATTGTTTCCCGCACACGTCGGACAGTATGCCGATGACGAACTTGCGGTTGTTTTGGACGCGGTGGTTGATTTTTGCGATCCACAAGTTGCGCAGGCAAAAGAATCACCTCTCCCCGTATAACCTCCGGAAAAGGAACGAAGCGTGCTATTCTTAGCAACATTACTGCTGGAAGTTTTACTGCCGGAACCACTGGAGCCGCACGTCGGACACGATGCCGAAGGCAGGCGAGTCACCGATGATGCGAAGTTTGCAATAGAGGAAATTGCCATTTGTCCTAATCCTTACTGTACTGATCGTCCTAGAAGCGAGGGCTCGAAGCGAAACCCCATCATGGGCGGTATCGAACAAACGATGGGTTCCCTATCACGGTAATCGGTATTTTCCCTGTTACGCCGATTCTAACGGCTGTGCCGATCATTCCGGAAATTGCGCCTCCAAGACTGATATTGCCCTCTGTTAGAAAAATCTCTACACTACATATAGCGGTTGTATCGGCAAAACGTGGTCTGTAGCACGTTCTGGCGGCATGGCAAGCAGAAACAGTGGAATTGCCCCGAGCAGAATTCCGAAAAGAGAAGCGGGATTTCCTTTCTCTCGGCAATTCGTTTTTGGTTAATTTGGGTAAAATAAGAAAAATTTAACTTGAATCTCAGCAAACGTAGTGTATACTGTCCCCAAGAGAAAGGAAGGAGCCGATGAGTAAAAATTGGATTGGTATGATTGTTTTGGTCGGAATGTCAACAGTGGTCGGTTCTCTGTTTTCGCAAATATGGGAACCCGCACACGGGCAGCCCGTCGGCTTCTCATTGGAAGCCCCAGTGGTTGCTCCGCAAGTGGTTGTACAGCAGCCCACTGAGTTCCCAAAGTGCTTCGTGGACTTCGTGTCCTTGCCGCCGCAGCCGGGAAAACCGGAAGTCCGCGTGATTACGGTGGTAGATATCGAAGCAAAAAGGATTGCCGTATACCATTTGAATATGGCGGATGGCGGTCTCTGGTTGCTCAGTTCACGGAACATTCAACCGGATTTGATGGTCGATCAGTACAATCCAAGACCTCCCTTTCCCAGTGACATCGTACCGGAAATGCAACGGCTCGGGAAAATTTCAAGTGAACAAAGACGACTATAGCCGAGGGTAACGACAATGATGAGCAAAGTGGTTGCGGAATACTACAATCTGGAAAAAGTTGCCGAAGTGCTGTCCGTGTCGGCGGCAGAAGTGAACCGGTTGCGCGAACAAGGGAAACTTCGGGGACTCCGGGACGGAAACACTTGGAAGTTCTTCAAAGAAGAAGTGCATACTTACCTTGCTGATGCTATCAAAGCACGAAGTGGCAGTGCAAACGAACACCAACCGGGAGAAAGCGACTTCGATTTAGGGGGAACCTCCTCCTCATCGTCCTTTGATGTCCTCATGGAAGATGCGGCATTACCGGACGATTCCGATTTGGTCGCGGTAGCACCGGCACGCCCCTCATCTGACCTGGATTTGGCAGCCCTAGATCAGGACGATGAACTTTCGTTAGCAGAAGAGACGCAAATCTCGTCGCTGGTTGTGCCAAAAAAACCGAAACAAAAAGTGGAGCCTGTGAGCGTTGTCGTGGAAGATGAGGATTCTTCTGCACTGATCCTGGCAACAACGGGAGAATCGGACGCAGATGAAGCCTCTGTGTTAGAAGCAGGCGGTTCTTCGCCGCAACTGGGACTCGCTGGAGACAGCGGATTCGATGTCCTCGTTGCCGGGCAAGAGGACAGCGGGATTCTGGTCGTAGAAGAACCTACGGCAGTGACGGTGCCTCCTGCACCGGAATTTGAACTGGTTCCTCCACCAAAAGTGCTAGATGACGATGATTCGGAAAGTTCGTCGCAAGTCATTGCGATTGACGCATTCGCTGGATTAGGACAAGAAACGGCTGATCCATTCGGGCAACAGGACGACAGTTTTGGTGCTTTCGCCGGCTTTGACAGCGACACCGAACAGACGACTCCGACAGCGGCAAAGAGTGATCCTTTCGGAACGGCTGCACCCGACGCCTTTAACTTTGCGGCACCTGTTGCGACAGTTACTCCGAAGACCGTAGTACCGCCAAGCGAATACTCTACGGGAATACTGGTCTCTTTGGTATTCGCTCTCGCAGCGATGTTGTTGCCCGGTTTGATGCTTATCGACACTATGGTACACATGTGGAGTTGGGGAGAGCCCTTCATCCTGAACAGTATATTGATGGACACTATTTCCGGAGCGTTCGGGTTGTGATATTTAGCCAGCATTACACCAAACGCCGGAGTAACGGCAAATTGCCCTTGTCTCCGATGGATATTATTGTTAGAATCCGAGGGGAGTGAGTAATGAAAAAAAGTTTTGTTCGATGTTAAAAGAGTATGGCAAAGGAACAGAAACAAGAGCAGGATACGCCCTCTGTACCGGAAGTCCCAGAAGTGGTGGGACCGCCGAAGTCCTATCGTCTGTATATCATGCTTGGATTCTTCTGCCTTATTCTGTTCCAAACAATCGTGTTGGGAGTGCTGGTGTCCTTGCTCGCTAAGCAGCCGCTTCCGGAAATAGGGATTGATCCGAGAAACGGTGTCCCCAACTTTGAAGATGTCCCCAATGTGCCGTCGAGTCCTATTACTAAGGACCCGACCATCGAAAAACCCATCGGCGACAGAGCTACTTTCAAAATCAGAACCCCTCGGGGAGAATTCACGGATACGTTTAACTTGGTCATGCATGTGACTGTACGGAAGACAGACGAAAGAGCCTTCAATACACGGTATGAGCAGTGTACAATTGCAGTTATCGACCGCGCCACGTCGGTACTGAGCGCGTCCACTACCGAGGAACGCGCGGAAGCGTCACGTACAGCGATCAAAGAACGAGTGAAGCGGGCAATCAACGAGGTACTGGAAACCCCTTGGGTTCAGGAGGTGTTTTTTACCGAAGTAACCCATGAGATAAATTAGCGACAGGGAATTATGTCGGATAGCGATGTACTAGATCAGAGCGAGATCGAGCGGCTTCTCAGCGGAATGGGGGGGGGTGCGGCTCCGCCGCCTGCCGGACCTGCCGCTTCGTCCGCCACCGATAGTGGAATTCTCAGTCAAGAAGAGTTGAATGCTCTATTCAGCGGTGTGGCTTCCTCGCCGCCGCCGCCACCACCCGTATCGACCACCGCCAGAGGCAGATCGTACACAGCCGCGTACTCGGCCGCCAGCCCGTAGACCGCAAGGCAATCCGGCCGGTTTGGCGTTATCTCGAATTCAAAGACCTGCGCGTCCACCAAGCCGAGCGCTTCAAAAATATCGCAGCCGAGAAGCTCCTCCTTTTTTACCTCTTCAGGCAGGATCCAGATACCGTCCTTGCAGGCGAGCGGAACGACCTTGTCTTCAAAACCCAGTTCCTGAGCCGAACAGAGCATTCCGTCGCTCACCTCTCCGCGTAGCTTCCCTCTCTTGATCTTGACTCCGCCAGGGAGTACGGATCCGTGTACGGCCACCGGCACATAATCGCCGGCATTCACGTTTTGAGCGCCTGTCACGATCTGCAGCGCCTCTTCCGCTCCGATGTCCGCCATGCAGACGACCAAATGATCGGAATCCGGGTGAGGCCTGACCGAGAGCAGCCGCCCGAGCACGATGCCCTCAACCGAGCCGTCTCCTATGACCTTCACGCTGTCGATATTCGAACCGCTGAGCACAAGCCGTTCAGCCGCGTCTTCCTTCCCGGCGCCGCCGGGTACGTATTCTTCCATCCAGGTTCTTGGTACGAGCATATCTGATCCTTCTCCGTCTAATTCACATCAATAAATAATTAATAAAATTGTCCGATAAAACGCGCGTCGTTTTCGTAAAACAATCGTATATCGTCGATCCCATGCTTCAGCATCGCTGTGCGCTCAACGCCTATACCGAAAGCAAGCCCCGTATAGCGGTCCGTATCGAGGCCGCCCACCTTCAGCACATTCGGATGCACCATTCCGCAGCCGAGCAGTTCGATCCATCCGCTTCCGTGACAGACACGGCATCCTTTATCAGAACCGTCACACAAAAAGCAGCTTACGTCCATCTCGGCCGAAGGTTCCGTGAACGGAAAAAAGTGCGGCCGGAATTTGGTTATCACCCTGTCTCCGAACATCCTTTTCGCAAAAAGATCGAGCGTGCCTTTCAGGTCAGCCATCGTGACTCCCTCGTCCACGAGCAGCCCCTCGATCTGATGGAACATTGGCGAATGCGTAGCGTCCGGCGTGTCTGTACGGAAGCACCGACCGGGAGAAAGAACCTTTAGCGGTGGCTTTTGCGTCAATAACGTCCGTATCTGCACAGGCGACGTCTGCGTTCTGAGCAGCGTATTCTCCGTGATATAAAAAGTATCGGTCAGATCGCGCGAAGGATGGTTCGGCGCCGCGTTCAGCGCGTCGAAATTATTGAACACCGTCTCGATCTCCGGCCCTTCCGTGATTGAATAGCCGAGGTTCTGGAATATAGCGCATATTTCGTCA
>Ga0082212_10009178_pt1 | contig 12778 bp, 9 predicted proteins | sample TergutNt197P3_FD_71548 | JGI IMG/M metagenome (GOLD analysis project Ga0082212, IMG submission 71548) | Neocapritermes taracua P3 segment gut microbial communities from Petit-Saut dam, French Guiana - Nt197 P3 | ecosystem: Host-associated > Arthropoda: Insects > Digestive system > Gut ... | reverse complement strand
ACATTGTTCACAAAATCCTTAATCCTTTGCTCTTCGTCTTTTTTACAGATGAGTAAAACATCGTTGGTTTGTACCACAATCATATCTTCGAGACCCTGAATGACCGCCAGTTTATTGGGGTGTATATTGATTTCGCATCCTTTGGCGTCGTAGAGGAAAACATTGTTGCCGACCACTGCATTTTGGTTTTTATCCTTGTGCTGGTTGGCATAGAGCGATCCCCACGTGCCAATGTCCGACCATCCGAAATCTGCGCAAAGCACATACACGTTGTCCGCCTTCTCCATGACGGCATAATCAATGGAAATATTCCTGCATTGCGCATAGATAGCGGCAACCGCAACAGGCTCACTATCGGTTCCCAATTGTTCGATATGTTTTTGAAACATGCGGTTGACGCTGGGCATATACGTGTCGAAAGCCTGCATGATCGAAGAAAGCGACCAGAAAAACATTCCCGAATTCCAGAAAAATTCTCCGCTTTCGTAAAAGATTTTTGCCAGATCGAGTTCGGGTTTTTCGGTAAATGTCCGTACTTTTTTCAGTTCGGGAATGTGTGTAGAGACGGGATGCATCCCGTCTCTACTGTCGTTTGCCACCTGAATGTAGCCGTATCCCGTATCGGGGCGGCTGGGCTTGATGCCGACAGTCAGCAGCACATTGTTCAACGCCGTAAAATCGAGCGCTTGCCGTACCACGCGCAAAAACTCCGCTTCGTTGTTTACCAAATGATCCGACGGCAAAACCACAATATTGGCATTGGGATTTTCCTTCAGTATCCTGAAATTGGCATAAGCGATACAGGGAGCGGTATTTTTGCGCATCGGCTCGAGCAACACCTGACAGTCTCTGATTTCCAACTGTTCAATGGTAATATCTTTATACATCTCGTTGGTTACGACGATGATATTTTCGCGGGGGACAAGTTTGCCGATGCGGTCGAACGTTTGCTGTATCAGCGTTTTTCCGACGCCCATAATGTCGAGAAACTGTTTGGGACAGTGCATCCGGCTCAGTGGCCAGAAACGGCTTCCCACGCCGCCTGCCATTATCACAGCATAATTATTCCTGTTCATTTCTTTTCTTTAAATTTGTTTCCCAATCCCACGCCGATTTGAGCGTTTCTTCGAGCGTGCTTTGCGCTTTCCATCCCAATTCCCTGTTGGCAAGCGCGGTATCTGCCCATACCTGTTCCGTATCGCCTGCGCGACGACCAACAATTTGATAATTGAGTTTTACGCCGCTCACTTTCTCAAACACTTTGATCAGTTCGAGCACCGAAACGCCCCGACCTGTGCCGAGATTGAACATCTCGAATTTCGCTTTGTTTTTATTTTCCAGCAAACGCCGGACAGCCGCCACGTGTGCTTTGGCAAGGTCTACCACATGAATATAGTCGCGAATACACGAACCGTCGGGTGTATGATAATCATCGCCAAACACGCTGAGTTTCTCGCGGATACCAATGGCGGTCTGTGTGATAAACGGCACCAGATTATTGGGAATGCCCACGGGAAGTTCGCCGATCAACGCCGACGAATGCGCCCCGATGGGATTGAAATAGCGCAATGCGATACATTTAATGTTATCGAATGCGGCAACGCTGTCGCGAATGATTTCTTCGCAAATTTGCTTGGTATTGCCGTAAGGAGAACCTGCCGCCTGTACGGGTGCGTCCTCAGTTACGGGGAGTTTTTCGGGTTGCCCGTAAACCGTACACGACGACGAAAACACCATATTCGGAATGGAATAATCCAGCATCAGGCTCAACAGATTGACGAGCGATAAAAGATTGTTATGGTAATATTTCAACGGTTGCGCCACCGATTCGCCCACAGCCTTGTATGCCGCAAAATGGATGATGGCTTCGACGTCGGGATGTTTCTTCAAAAACGATATTGTTTTGCGCTTGCTGCGAAGGTCAATCTGTTTAAAAACAGGGCGCACGCCCGTAATTTTCTCGATGCCATCGAGTACATTCTTCTTTGAATTTGAGAGATTATCAACAATAATTACTTCAAACCCCTCGTTGATTAACTCTACAACCGTGTGTGAACCAATGTATCCGGTTCCGCCGGTTACCAATATTTTACTCATGTTTTAATTTTTTACAAAAGTACGACTTATTTTTAGAAAGATGATTGAAATTGATTATTTCTGCGACAGGTATTAGAGATGGTTGTTATTATCTATGACGAATAAATTCACATTCCACTTCGCCTGTTGAGGTGTTGAAAATAACCTTCCTGCCTTTGTCTCCTCCGACTTCCAAAAGGATGACAGGTATTCCAAGTTCATTGAGGATTTCGAGTGCGATTTCAATGTTGCGCTCGCCGATATGAAAACTGCTTGATATTCCGGTAAGTACCTCAGAGCCTCCAAATACTCTGGCTGTCAAATTTTCGTGTTTGCTGCCGATTTTCAGTAATTCTTCCAATATGCGGATAATTGCCATGTTTCCATATTTCATGGTCATCAAATCCAACCCGTTCCATTGTGGCAAAATATAATGATTGATAGCCCCATACTTCAACACCTGATCATATAAACAAACAGAAACACACGAGCCTAAAACGGTACTCACGATGCAAGGCGTTTTGGAAACATAGATGTCTGATGGATACAACAAGTGCTTGGGCAGAGGCGTCATATTCAACCGCTACTTATTTCTTAACTTTTTCAGCATTTTTCTGCGCCGCATCCACCACATCGTTAGCCTTCTTTTCGGCTTCCTGTTCTATCTTTTTGGCGCCTTCTTCTCCTTCCTTGCGGGCTTTATCGGCTAAGGCTTTGGCTGCGGTTTTCTGAAGAGTTGATTTTCCTTCGGCTTCTTTTTCGAGTTTATCGGCGTTGGCATTGGCTTCGCTGCGGAGTTTTTCGGCGGCGGCGTTGGCTGTGCTGCGGATGTTTTCAGCCTGTTTAGCCGCTTCTTCTATGAGGTTGTCCACCTGTTTATTCACTTCTTCCTTAACCTGTTCTTTTACCTCTTCCACTTTTTGGGTAACTACTTCGGTTACTTGCTCTTTCACGGCTTCAACCACAGTACCTGCCATATCTGCAACACTGAGTTTCACTTCGGGTTTGGTGGCAGTACCGCCAACTAATCCGGTTACCTTGATTTCCTTGATGCTCGCACCTCCGGGAATTTTACCCAGAAGGTCGGCAGCGCCTACGGCAGAAGTCGGAACAGCCACATTCACTTTGTAATTCAAGGTCATATCAAGACCCTGATCGCCGGTAAGTTCGAGTTTTGCCTGCGCGATGTTCATGTTGATCGGTTCCACAGACAGGCGTCCGTCTTTGATTTCATACTTGATGTCGAGATTACCCGGAGCAGGGGTGCGCCAACTCTCGTTTTTCAACAGGTCAGCCATAGTTCCGAACAGTTTTGAATTGCGGATTTCCAAATTATACGTTTGCAAACGTCCTTTGGAAGCCACCGTATTCAACACGGGATCAAGATGTTCGTCGAGAACGCTGAACAGGGTAAGATCAGCCGAAACCTTGCCCACGTAATTTTGCGGTTCGGGGAGTATCTTTTCGAGCATTGAGAAGGATGACAGCGCCGACGTGATGTCGAACTGTTTGATATCCATCCCAAAATCTATCGAAGGGACTTTAATATCCTGCGTATTGTATTCGCCATTGAGCACCATGCTTCCTTCCAGCAGGTTCATGGCGACGTTCTGCATACGCACCTTGCCGTCTTTTACCAAAAGCGCGCCAACAGCGTTGGTAATCGTTAATTTGTCGAACAGAATTTTGCCGATATTGGCAGTCATCGCAAAATCTATATTTTTAGGCACTTCAATAACACTCAGCGGCACGGTATCCACAGGTGCGGCTTCGTCGGTATCCGTCATAAACTCGTTGAGGTCAATGGTGTTGGATTTCAAACTGAGTTTTCCGCGCACCGTTTCGTCTTTGAAAACGAAAGGAATGAAATTTTCCAGCGTGCCGTTCATTGCAATATCCGTGCGTCCGATCACAGCGTCGAAATTGACTAAATTAACGATTTTGGGCGTGAAATTAAGTTGTGTACTCGCGATTTTTACACCCTGCGGAAAATCGGGACTTTCAAAATCAAAACCGCTCAATTTCAGCATCCCGTCGGCTTTGAAGTCTTCGTACTGTTCCTTTTCCAGCGTGGACATGCGTCCGGCTAACGAAAGGTCGCACTCTAACAAGCCTTTCAGCGTAACGTCGTCCAAAGGAACAATATCCGCAACGGAATTGAAATCTATCTTTCCGGCAAACTGCGCCGCGATCTGCATGTCGCTGTCGGGCGTTTTCACATGCAATTCGGCGTCAAACGGATTACCCGCCATATCGAAATGAAATTTATCCACATCTACCGTAGTGCGGTCGAAATCCACACCATCATAAAAAACTTTTGCGGCAATGTTGATATTATCCACCGATTTTGGCAGGTCGGGATATTTGAACATGGCGTTATCAACGGTCATGTTGAGGTTCGCGCTGGGCGTCTGATTGTCGTTGTACGTTCCTTTCACGTCGCCGTTCAGCGCGAGGCTGCCTGTGGTTTTTACCGTCTCGAAATCCTGCATGTAGATAGCGGGAACGAGCGACAACAGGCTCTTGAAGTCGGTCTTTTCGGAAGCAAACGTGATGTCCACATCTATATCATCTGCCGGCATTTTTACCGAACCGGCAAATTTGAGAATGATCTCATTCAGATTGAAACGGTTGTCCTTAAAGGTGAAACCCATATTTTTCAGGTCGGCGGCAATTTCCGAAACAAACCCCGCCTGCGCCTTTTTCAGGTAACGGACGCCGTCCATCCAGAAATCCACTTCGGCAATATCCAATTTCATGTTCAGATCGGCGTCGTCCTGCGTCATATCGCCGCGCAGATTGTAATTCAGGTCGCGTAGCGTGGCAAGCATTTTGCCTTCGTCATCGCGGTAAGTAATATCTGTGTTGCGGATTTCAAACTTTTTGAGCGCCACCCTGAACGCAAACGACGAGGTGTCTTCGGGCGTTTCCGGCGTTTCTTCGTCGGGTTTCATAATATCCCAATTCGCGTTTCCGTTTTCCAAAACATGCGCATACAGTTTCGCGCGGTCGAGCAGCACCGATTTGACCTGTATGTTGTCCATTTTGATAACGCTCACAATGTCCACCGTAACGCTGAACTTCTTGAAAGCCACCAGCGTGTCGCCTTCAAACTCGCCTGTGCCGATAACCGTCAAATCTTCCAAAGCCACGTAAGCGTTCGGGAAATTGCGGATGAACGACAATTTAAGGTCGGAAAAATCAACTTCCGCCGTCAGCATACTGTTGATCTCCTTTTTAGCAAAATCGAGGATCTTCCCTTTGAAAAGGAAAGGCGTTACCAACAAAATCACAAAAATCACCAATATGGTGATAAAGAATATTTTAAGAAACTTTTTCATGATAAATGATTTACTTTTTATAAATTCATTGCAAAAATAAAGGATTTTTGCGATAAGTTGTACAAGAAAAATCAATTGAAGCAAATTTGCAAAAAATCCGTTTATATTTTGTATTTTTGCCAAATTTTATAAACCATCGGTTATGTCGTTTCTCACAGATAAAATCATATTTGAAGGCTTAACATTCGACGATGTGTTGCTGGTTCCGGCTTATTCGGAAGTATTGCCCCGCAATGTCAGCCTTTCTACCATGTTTTCGCGTAACATCAAGTTGAATGTGCCCATCGTATCGGCAGCCATGGATACGGTTACCGAATCAACCATGGCTATTGCCATCGCCCGCGAAGGAGGCATCGGGGTTATTCACAAAAATATGGGTATTGATGAACAGGCAAAGCAGATTAAAACGGTAAAACGCGCCGAAAACGGCATGATTTACGACCCTGTAACCATCAACGTAACGTCCACCGTGGGAGACGCCAAACAGTTGATGTTTGAATTTAAGATTGGCGGCATACCGGTAGTGGACGAGCAGCACAGGTTAGCAGGAATCGTTACCAACCGCGATTTGCGGTTCGAAGAGGAACTGAATCGTCCGATTGTGGAGGTAATGACCAAGGAAAAAATCATCACTGCCACGGCGGGAACTACGCTCGAAAGCGCTGCCGACATTCTGCAACGTCATAAAATCGAGAAACTTCCGGTGGTGGATGACGCCGATCATCTCATCGGATTAATCACTTATAAAGACATCACCAAGGCGAAAGACCGCCCCAATGCCTGCAAGGACGAATTTGGGCGGCTGCGCGTGGCGGCTGCGGTAGGCATCGCTTACGACACGCTCGACCGAATTGAAGCATTGGTGAAGGCTGATGTGGATGCGGTGATTATTGATACGGCGCACGGTCATCATGTCAACATCATTGCAACGCTCAAAAAGGCAAAAACACGATTTAAGGACATTGACATCGTTGCCGGTAACATTGCCACCGCCGCCGCCGCTCAGATGCTTGCCGAAACGGGCGCCGACGGCGTGAAAGTGGGCATCGGACCGGGTTCCATCTGTACGACCCGCGTTGTTGCAGGCGTTGGCGTTCCTCAACTGTCGGCGATATATAATGTTGCCGAAGCAGTGAAAAAGTACGGAATACCGGTCATTGCCGACGGCGGACTGCGCTATTCGGGCGATATTGTGAAAGCCCTGGCGGCAGGAGCGCACAGCATCATGGCAGGCTCGTTGCTGGCAGGAGTGGACGAGTCGCCGGGAGACACCATTATCTATAATGGTCGGAAATACAAATCGTATCGTGGAATGGGTTCCATTGAAGCCATGCAGCATGGTTCCAAAGACCGCTATTTTCAGGATATGGAAGATGATATTAAGAAATTGGTTCCGGAAGGTATCGAAGCCCGCGTACCTTACAAGGGAACGCTTTCGGAAGTGGTGTATCAGTTGATTGGCGGGTTGCGTGCGGGTATGGGCTATTGCGGAGCCGGCAACATCGAGGCTTTGCATGGCGCCAAATTTGTGCGTATTACCAATTCGGGCATCGCGGAAAGCCATCCCCACGATGTAACCATCACCCGAGAAGCGCCTAATTATAGCAGATAGTGTTATTTCAAAAGTGTTATCTTTGTGGAAAATATAAAACAAAAGACCATGACAGTAGTAAGTACAAAAGAGTTTAATACCCATCAAAAAAGGTATTTTGATTTGGCGGTAAACGAACGGGTTGCTATCAAACGAGGTAAAAACATGTACCATCTTATGTTTGCACCGATTGAAAAAAACGTTGATGAAATGGTTTATTACGAGCCTGATGAAGATTTTTACAATTCTATTACCATGGATGAACTTCTGAAAAAAACATACGAGGTTATAGACAAAATCCACGAGAACAGATGAAGTTATTTACCAGATACGATACATAGGAAATAATCACACCATAGCACAATATTTATAAATGAATTTACGATTGAAAATAAATCATTTATCCCTGCATTGTCTCGTAGCCTTTCTACTGTTTTCGTGTTCCCCGAAAACCGGAGAAAACGACTATGCCGTCGCAAAAGTAGGCGATAGATACCTGTATTTTAGCGAAATGAATGATATTTTCCCGAAAGATTGTTCAGGGGATGACAGCATATCCCTTGCCAAACTGTATGTTGATCATTGGATTAAAACCAGACTGTTGCTCAAAAGGGCAGAATTGAACCTGTCGAAAGAACAGTTGAATATCAGCAGGGAAATAGAAACGTACCGGACGTCGCTGATGATTTACAAGTATGAAAACTGGCTGTTGCAGGAAAAATTGGATACTGCGGTATATATTTCCGAAATTCAGAAATATTACGATGCTAATAAGGATAATTTTTCGGCGGAAGAGTACGCAGTAAAGGCTGTGTATCTCAAACTTCCGGCAAATGCGCCCGCCTTGTGGAATGTCAGGCGGTGGCTGTCGTCCGACAGTGAAAAGGATGTGCAGGACTTAACGGATTATTGCCGGACTAACGCCGTTCAATTCGACTTTTTCGATGATGAATGGGTCAGATGGGCAGTCATCGAAAAAGAATTTCCGCAAAAGGAAGCGGCAACGCGGCAATTAGCGCAAAACAACCTCATCGAACAGCGCGATGAAGAATTTGTTTATTTTGCGCGCATCAGGGAAAAGAGAGCGCCGGGAGATACCGCTCCGCTGGCGTTCGTGAAAGACAAAGTGAAAAGTATCATCATCAATAAAAGAAAATTAAAGTATATCAGCGAGTTGGAACAGAATATATACAACGAAGGGCTGACCAAAAATCAATTTGAAATTTATAAAATCCTGAAATGAAAAAGATCATTATCCTTTTGGTTTGTTTTTATGGCGTGTGCGCTCAGGCGCAACCCTATATGCTTGATCAGATTGTGGCTATCGTGGGCGGAAAACCTATCAGGCAGTCGGACGTGGAAAGCGCTTACATGGAAGCGCGTGGAACGGGGTATCTTTCGCGCGGCGACATGAAATGCGAGATGTTTGAACAACTGTTGACCCGAAAATTGATGATGAATCAGGCTGAAGTAGATAGTTTGGTTGTGGAACCCAGCGAAGTGGAATTGGATTTGAACCGGAGATTGGATCACTTTATGCAATACTTTGATACGCAGGAAGCGATGGAAAACTATTTCAAGAAAAGCATTTACGAACTCAAGGACGATTTGCGAAAGCGTCTGTTTGAAGAAAAATTGGCAGACAAGATGCAGCATGAAATCATTTCAAACGTCAAAATTACCCCGTCGGAAGTGCGCAGTTTTTATAACCGGCTACCCAAGGACAGTATCCCGAAGATCAACGGGCAGGCGGAAGTGGCGCAAATAGTGATGTACCCGCCCTACAGCGACGAAGCCATCAGCGAAGTGCGGGATAAGTTGCTCGAAATGCGCCGGCGTATTGTCGCCGGCGAAAGCACTTTTCGCACACAGGCGGTATTGTACTCGGAATGTCCGTCGGCTCCACAGGGCGGCGAATTGGGATTTTCCAGCAAGGGCGAATGGGATCCCGAATTTGCCAAGGCTGCTTTCGCTCTGAAAAACATTAACGATATATCGCGTATCGTAGAATCTAAAAATGGCTACCATATCATACAGTTAATCGCAAAAAGAGGCGATCAGGTAAACTGCAGGCATATTCTGTTAACGCCGAAACCCAATCCGGAAGCCATCGCCACCGTAACCGGCAGATTGGACACGCTGGCACGGCGTATCCGCAACGAAGAATTAAACTGGAATACGGCACTGTATTATTCGGAGGATGAGAATACACGCTATAACGGCGGTTTGATGATCAATCCCCGCAACCAAAGTACTCTTTTCGAGACGATTCAGTTAGAAAAAGCCGATTATGATATGATTAAGAATAAAGATATGAAAATCGGCGAAATATCTGAACCATATCTTTCAAGGGACGACAAGGGAAGGATCGTATATAAAATTATCAAGTTAAAAAGTCTTTCCGATCCGCACTATGCAAATCTGAAAACGGATTACAGTTTTCTTGCGGATATGGCGCTGAACGAGAAAATGATGAAGGTCATCAAAGAATGGGTTGACGAAAAGATCGAATCCAGTTATATTTACATTGACGAAAGTTTCAAGCGGTGCGGATTGAGCAATAACAACTGGCTGAAACAATAATGTCAGTAACAATTACAGCCTGTCCAACATTTTCATCAAATTACCCCTGCGTTTATAATTCGTCCGGATAAGATTGATGTATTCGTTTGCTTTGGTCAGGTCTGAGGTCATCATGTGCCGCAGAGCGTCGGTTATTGCTTCGTAGTATTTATCGCCGGTGTTGGGCAGATTGGCGTCAATTATTTTGCAGAAATATGCTGTGGCTTCGTCGGGGAAAACCGATTTGTGCGTTTTGAAAAAATCGTAGAGCAAACTGTCCGAAATATTGGATTTACGCTTGATTAACGCCAGCGCTTCGGGCAGCCGCTCCTCTTTTTGCAGATAGCGAAGCATTTCTCCGGCATTTTTCTGTTCCAGCAACTTCTCAAAATGTGCGGGATCGCCGGTTACCGAAACAATTTTCATCAACATCGTATGGGTGGGGCAATGGACGATGATTTCCGCTGCCGCTTCCGAAAGTTCGTAATTTCCCTTTTTCAGAAAATCAAGATATAAAGTATGGACGTTTTCATGTCTGCTATATGAACCGTTATTTACCGCCAGCCAATCTTTCAATGTTTCAACGGCTTTGGGAAGTTCGCCGTTGGCGTCGTGCAGGGTCGCCAATTCTATAATCCTGTCGCTGTTTCGTTCCGAGAGTATTTCCAAAATGTCGGTTTTCTCCTGATAGACAAGCAGATGACACACCCGCTCGTAATATTTTCCGACAAGTTCCTTTGAAAAATGTTGATACCCTGCCATCAGTTCTTTTTTCAGATGAGGCAGTTCGTCGTCGGTAAACATTGAGGTTACCGCATCCCTCAATCTGTAAAAAGTGTCGTATGATTGATCTGCGAGTACGCCGTCCAATTTTGCAAGAAAGGCTGTTTTTTGCACTTTACCGAGACTTGCCGCAAATCCGGTAAAAAAATCAATGAAAAACGAAGACGGTTCGTATCCCGATTCGTCGTCATATTCGTACAATTCGCCGTCATCAATTGCATCATCAATCTTTTCCATGATTTCAAACAGAAATTTCTCAAGTTCTGTTTGCAACGGCTTTTCAAAACCCGACAATTTGGCAAGTTCACTGTCCATCGCTTGGTTGAACTCATAAAAATTGTTCATCAGATAATTGTTTTCCAACAATTTGTGTATCTTTTGTTCCACTTTTCGGAAAACATTATGCGCAGAACCGGCGTCTGCAAATTTGTTTTTCACTTCGGTACGAAAATGGTCGGGCGCATACTTTTCCACTAAAATCACCAATTCGTCTTTCGAAAGAGTTTGAAGATAATCCTGAAACCGGTTTCCGGTATCCTCGACGATGTTATCTTCCGTTTCGATTTCCAAAACGTCTGCCGCATATAAAAGGGTTGCTACCAAGTGTTTGCACACATCGTCGTAAGGACAGGTACACGAACCGGAAACCTTTCCGTCGGCAAGTACGATGTTTACCGTATAGTCATCATTTCCGGCTACAATGGCTTTCAACGCGGTTTTTTCCTTGTTGTATGCTGCCTGATCTACACAATCATCATCGAAATACTCCTCCCCGCGTCGAAAAATCGCCGGCGAACAGCAATCACGAATATCGTCATCCGAAAGTGAATTGAAAAAAACGTGCAGATTTTTCTTTGAAGTGTTGAACAGTGTGTGCATGTTGATAAATTGATTATTGATTGATACTTATTTTATTACTTTTTTGCCGTCGCAATTTTACAATAATATCTCCGATATACAAAATCAATCCCGCCCAAATGAGAGAAAACGACGCCGCATGTGTTGCGGAAAACATTTCGTGGAAAAAATGTACGCCGATAAAAAGTTTAATGGAAGGAGCGATGTATTGAAAGAAACCTATTGAATATAAGGGTATTTTGACGGCTGCGGCGCCAAACCAGTAAAGCGGCAGCGCAGTGATAATTCCTGAAAGAATGAGCAGTACGGTTATCGAAAAAGGTTGTACAGCGAAGGCTGCAATTCCGTTTGAAGTTCCAAAAACAAGATAACACAATGCAATGGGAGCAATAAGAGTGGTCTCGACCGCCAGAGCGCTCATCGAGTCGTAATTCATCTTCTTTTTGAGCAATCCGTAAACCCCGAATGTCAACGCCAAGGCGACCGCTATCCACGGAAAATGTCCGTAATTGACCGTGAGGTAAGCCACTCCGACCACCGCAAGGAAAAACGCTGTGAGTTGAGTTTTGTTTAACTTTTCGCCAAAAAAAATCATTCCCAGCACAATGCTGACCAAAGGATTGATAAAATAACCCAACGAAGCCTCAACAATCTGTTCCGAATTAATAGCATAGATATAAACGCCCCAGTTTACCGAAACGAGTATCCCTGTAATCGCCAATCCTGCAAGGGATTTCAAATCGGAAAAATACTTTCGCAGATGGTTTCTTTTCGCAATCAAACACAGCGCCAACGTAAAAACGGACGACCATAATATCCTGTGCGCCAGAATATCCATCGCCGGAATGGTATCCAAATGTTTCCAGTAGAGAGGCAATAAACCCCAACTCAAATATGCCAGAACGGCGTAAAAAATTCCTTGTGTGTGTCGCCCGAAGCGCATCGTTTCAAATGACTAAATTTCTCCGCAAAATTATACAAAATATCGTATCTTTGTTTCTGAATTTAATGACAAGAGCATAACCGAATAAATTTACATGACAGAAGATAAATTACAATATTGGTAGCGGTTGCAGGCGCTATAGGGCTGATCGTTTCTGCGTTGATAACCAAGAAAAGAAAAAAGTCCAAAGAAGAGAAAAATGAAGAAGTATAAATTTGCTTGAATATCGGTTTCTCTGATTCTTTTCCCGATTTTTACACCTACATTTTTTTTTGTTTGATGAATTGACTTCTTTATTTGTAACTATTCAGTCATCTATTTGAGAAAAAATCATCACAGATTACAAAAATGGTTACATTTGTCCCGGAAAAGAATAAGTCATGACCTTTCATCAATCCCGCATCAAAGATTTAGAGGGTCAGTTGAGCACACAAGCACAACTGATAGCAGAATTGTCGTCAAAACTGTCCTTATTGGAAGAGAAAAATGCCATGCTGGAAAAAGAATTATCACTGTATCGCAACCACAAGAATAGCAGTAACAGTTCCATTCCACCTTCTCAAGACCCATTTCGCGTCAAGCGCACAGAAAGTTTGCGTATGTCTTCGGGTCGTAAGCCGGGCG